>Ga0134100_1000436_pt1 | contig 50719 bp, 48 predicted proteins | sample 11_taG_2_FD_94444 | JGI IMG/M metagenome (GOLD analysis project Ga0134100, IMG submission 94444) | Switchgrass degrading microbial communities from high solid loading bioreactors in New Hampshire, USA - 11_42_5_180_A3 metaG | ecosystem: Engineered > Bioreactor > Semi-continuous > Anaerobic >...
AACTATATTATATAGTTTAGTAGTGTGAAAAGATAATTCTTCAATGATATTTAATTGTAATTCAGTAAGTTTAGGCTTGAATTTGAATGATAGTTTCACATTATCACCTCGCTTTCCATTTTTGTTACCAATTCATCTCCCACCTGAAGAGGTGGGAGTCTTCTTGCTTATTTACGATAAAGTATGATGGGCAAAAATAAAAGGCTGCCCATCTGATACTTTTCCTAACAGAAAAACTTATCAAATAGGCAACCTTAAATTTTTACTTTCCAACATTATATTTTGATTTGAAAATTTTGTTTAATTTTGAGAAAACCCTCTTTCAAGTACTTTCCATGAAACCATTATTTGAAAAAATAATCCCCGATTTCTACCGCAGCGTAATCTTTATTCAGGTCATCTCCCCACTCATTAATGACTAAATAAATTGGAGATTCTTTGTCATCTATGTAATAAGGAGATATAATTGTCCAGCCCTCGACGACATATTCAGTATCACTGGTTGGATGCACAGAAACGGGTATTTTTGAAATCACTCTATTTAAACTTCCATTAAAATCTTCATCTGTAGAAGAAAACAATTCAGTGTCCTTCGATATTTCTCCCTGATATAAAGTCTTTTTTAAATCATTAATGAAAAATACAATTGACTGGTCTTCATCATTGCTTTCAAAATCCCTGTAGGTTAGTTTTAATTTTACTGCAATTTCATAAGGTGCAATATAATTTGAGTCTATATCATTACACCCATAAAATTCTTCCATTTTGCTGTGCTTTACGATATTTGTTATTTCAACATCGCATTTGCAGGTATATACGCACTCATGATAAGCCTCGTAAATGTCCAGAGTACCCATCGGAATATTTACTTTTTCTCCGACATCATCCAGCTTTTGTACTTGTTTTTGCAGATAGCTTGACGGGAGAATGTCGAAGTTTATCAAGAAGTGCGAGTTGGGTAGATATTCCACTTCGGCTGCACCAGAATATTTTCCCCATGTGCTGTTTTGCCTGAGCTTCACGACCTCATAATTATCCATGTATATCTTTCCTGATTTTGTTACTTCTATCTCAGTTGCTTCATTTAACAAACCTGTAAAAAGGTCTACGTCATAGATGATTCTTTGTCTCACTTTAGAATTATTATCGACGTATCCCCTATATGTCACTGTTTCATTAAGCAGGAAAGGCTTTACGTCCAGAAGAAGCGGGAAAGTTTTACTCAGAAACACTATCATAACAACAAATATGATTAGAGCGGATATAAGCCCACGTTTGCTTTTTTGCTTTTTGAACGCTACTGCTGCGGGTATCGAAACGACCAGCAAGAAAAAACTGGCCGCTATTACGGCAATTCTCAGCATAAAATCCACGGATGATAATGGTCTCACATTCGTATTAAAAAATCCTTCAAATAGCAAACTTCTCAAGAATAATCCTGAGAATATCGTTGCTGCTATTAAAAAATTAGTTTTTAATTTTTTCATGGCAAAAATCCTTTCTCATTTTTGAGATTTTTTATTTTGATTTTTTTAATGTGAAAAGACCATTCCCAAGAGACCAGGCAGACGGGTCCTCTTCATTTGTGCCCGTCGATATTGAAATTCTTACGACACCGTTATTTAAAGTAATAATTCCGTTTCCCGAATTTCCGTACTCGTCGTTGTCAAATTTAAAATATACTACGCCATCTTTGATTTCACTTTGAAATTCGATTTTTGCAATTCTTTTCTGTGGTGGCTCCTGAACCGACACGACCTCTCCCTCTATTACCTGCTTATCTTCATCGTAGGACGTAATAGCAAGGATTATCCCGCCATGCTTCTTGACATCTTTTACAGTTTCGAGGTCTTCCCCGTATATCCAGTTGCCCACATAATAGGAATAATCACCTGCTTCTTCAGCAGACACAGAAAAGTCAGACGAACTATTTTGTGCGTTTATATTAGCAACAGAGACTGAAGAAGCTCCTGAAAAATTCGATACATAATCTTCTTTTTTTATATTGACGGAAACTGGTTCTGAGACGATTCTAATTCCCGTATTCTTTATTTCTTCCGTATTGTTTGATTTATTAAGGAGCAGGTGAAGGGTACAGAAAAGAGCAATCAGAACTAAAATAAAAACAAGCGTAGACTTTTTCATATGGCATACCTTCTTATGTGTCAGTATGCCATAATTATGCCCCAATTTTTACTATTTGTCAATTTAAGGACTGCTTATCCATAGGGATATCCAAGAATTTGATAATGCGATTTCTCATTTCATTATTGAGAGCTTTTATCTTTGTAATTTTCGCATCATTGGAGCCGTCTTCATTATTTATGAAAACAGTTATCATATGGGAGTTTACCAATTTGGTATATTCGTTCAACATTTTCTCATCGATTGATTCTTTTTCGATAGACGCCTGCCCAAGGATGTAGCCATTGTTCAGCAGCCTGATGCACATCCTGGTTTCTGTCGTTTCGACTTCAAAATCAATCTCATCATTCTTCAAAAAACGTGAAAACAGCGTATCGCTGGTTTTGACCAGATAAATAAATACAGTCTGGTTTTTGAGATTTTCCAAGACTCCAGCAGGCAGAAAATCATAAATTCTTTCTAAAGTGGGCTTATCCTCCGCTTCCTTCTTGAGTCCGAGATATATGTTTATTTTTTCTATGCTGCCTCTGGACAAATAAGCGATTCCATCAACACTCTTTCCATTATCGGTGTAAATCATTGTAGAAACCTGAGATTTTTCTGGCATCCATTTTAACATCGGCTCATTTTCGTTTTTACTGGCCGCAGATATAACCATATCATATATGAGGTTTGCCTTAGTATTCGTATGTAATTGTAGCAGCAGCCCGCCATCAGACCGTTTGGATACAATCAGTTCCCACATTTCCGTTTCTGTTGCAGCAAAAAATTCTTCAGCTTTTATCATCAACACTTTTCTATCTTTATCTATAGTCCAAGTCAATGTACTTATATTGCCCATCTCCATTCTTGATACACTATTCGCACCCTATATATTATAAAATTTTTTTACTAAAGAAAAGCCTTATCTTTTTTCTTGCTGTGAACAAAATAGCTAAATGTTTGTTCGTGTTTTTGTTGCTATTTTTCATTTGATTTCTCAATCATTGTAAAGTAAAATTAATTGGAGGCGAATACAAATGGACAATTACAGGCAAGAATTGATTGACAAAATACTGAACAACGAGATAAAAGAACTGGGGCATAACGATACGTTCAAGTTTTCATGTAATGTATGTGGTAAGTGCTGTCGAAACAGGGATGATATAATTTTGAATACCTTTGATATTTATCGATTGGCGAAATTTCTTTCCTTAACGCCATATGAATTCATTGAGAAATATTGTGACAAATATTTGGGACCAGACTCTAAGCTACCCATTGTAGCAATGAAATTCAAAACCATATATGACCTTAATAAGACTTATACCGCATGCCCGTTTTTAAAACACAGGGACGGGGTTTTGAAATGCATTGTGCATGAAGCAAAACCGACGGTGTGTGCCCTATTTCCTCTTGGACGTGCAATTAAGATTCAGGACAGCGAGCTGGAAGTGTATTATTATGAGCAGGATGTCTGCTGCGGGAGCAAAGAAACGACTCATACAATAAAAGAGTGGCTGGATTCATACTCTATTTCCGACTCAGAAGAAGCCTTCATATTGTTTTCGGATTTTACAAAAAAGCTTTATGAAATTATCGATTTGAGAAAACTCCATGATGAAAAAATCATATCAGAAAAAATGATGGAATCTTTTTATTTTATGCTCGTAAATCTCATGTATCTAAAATATGATACGAATAAGCCATTTATCGAGCAGTATAAAGAAAACCTTAATTCCATCTGCAAAATGTCATCAAATATAGCAGAAATCCTACGTTTAAACAGTACCAAAGCATAAAAATCTTTAAAAGGGCATTAAAAAAGGCACCTGAAAGTGCCTTTTGTTTTTTTATATTTTTTATTCGAGCCAGAAGTAATATTCGTTTCCAGCATCATCATTTACCCCAAGGAAGCTCTTTTCTCCCTTGATAACTGGAACAATGACCTTTCCTTCCGCCGTATAGGAAGCGGGCTTATCGATTTCTAAAGTTCCAGAGTTGGTTGCCTTTTCTATGCTGTCGATAAGACAGCCGTCAAAACCATAATCTAAACAACCTATAACAGACGCATCGTTGGTCGTCTGTGAATCGACTGGTTTTGGGTAGTAAGAAGAAAGATAATGTTTAGAGTCCGTTTCCTTTGTCATCGTTACATCTGCGGATACAACGACCGTCAGCATCCTGTATTCAAGCTGCTTAGTCGGGTCATCCTGGTTCACTTTAACATTAAGTGCTTCTATTTCTTCAACTGTTATCGGTTTTACATTTTTGACGGTAAATGAATATGTAAATCCATACGTTCCGAGGTCTTCAGAATCTATAGAACCAGACCAGGTATACGTATTCTGCAATGGTGCTGGAGACTCTTCTGTCGCCACTGATGCTACAGGATAGCTTTCAGCTTCGGATTCTTCAGGCTGCTCATCTGCAGGGGCAACACTTTCTACTCCAAATACTTGTACCGTCGCAGTTTCGGCATTTTCGTCAGTTCCAGTCCCTTCAGCATTCTTATCTGCAGATTCTGCATCATTTGGGGCGGGATTATTATAGAGTTCATCCGAGTGCTCCTGCAGGAACTTCATTAGCCGCTCATTGTCTGTCATAAGTTCGCTTTGTTCATCAGTTGCCGTGCTTTTTTCAGAATCATCTTCCTTACCTCCACATCCAGCAAATAAAGACAGGCAAAATATAATAACAAAAATAATAATCAAACACTTTTTCATAATCAGAAAAACACCATCCAACGCATTTTCATGAGATATTATGTCTGCATTTTAAAACTTAACCACCAATCTTTATAGATTGGAGTACTTTAATAATATACCACATTTTTGACAATTTGTCAAAGTTAGTACATTAAATGCTACTTTTTGAACTCGGAGGCAACCTCATTAACAAATATCTTTACAACTTCAGGGTCGAACAGTTTCCCTGCATTCTTTTTAAGCTCAGCTATCGCCTCATCAAATGTATAGGCTTTCTTATATGGCTTTTCTGTAGTCATTGCGTCGAACGAATCGGCCACTGCGATGATTCTTGCTGGAAGCAGTATTTCTTCCTCTTTTAATCCTTTTGGATATCCTGTGCCGTCCCATCTCTCATGGTGTTCAAGGACATATTTAGCAATATGCTTATATACGCCAGATGTACTCAAGATTCTGTATCCTGCTTCTGGATGCCGCCTGAGGATTTCCCACTCTTCCTCGGTGTATTTGCCTTCCTTTGTCAATATAGCAGGGTCGATTGATATGTTCCCCACGTCATGCAGGAGAGCAGCCGTTTTGATTTGCTCGACCTCATATCTTGGGACGCCCATTGCCAGGGCGATTTTTTCACTGATAAGGCTTACATTATTTGCGTGTTCTTGTTCGATATCGCTTATCTTGTACAAGGCATTGACAATAGCCTGAACGTTCCTGTCTCGCACGCTATTTTTCATGAGCAGCTTATCTTTATACATGTTACTTTCAGCCTGCTCATATATATCCAGAATATCGTCGGCAATATCCTCTTTCGTCTCGAAACCTATCGCAGCCGAGAATATTTCATACTTTTTAGCTTCGTTATTTATTCTTATTCTTATATTTTTAACGATTTTTTCTGCCGTTTCTCTGTCCGCAAGCGGCAGGATTATGACGAATTTATCTCTTCCGTCTCTGGTTATGATGTCTACTTCTCGGCATTCCTCTTTGAGGATTTTTGAAAAATTCAGCACAAACTCTTCCCATGAAAGATTTTTAAAAGCATTGTTCGCCAGTTTGATGCCGTTCAATTGGGCAACGATTATCGACGTTGTACCATTCTGGATATTGTTATACGACGGGAGTATGGAGTTCAGGTATCTCTCGTTATAAACTCCCGTCAGTGCGTCATGGGTATCAAGATACTGAAATTTCTTCTCCATTTTCTTTTCTTTGGTTATATTATTGACGAACACAACAAATTCATTTTTATTTAGGGGAAAAGCATAATATTCGATATATTTATGGAGTGATTTCAAATAATATTCAGACTGAATTTTTGGCTCTCCGTTCGTTATCCCTTTCAGCTTATCGAACAAATCTTTAAGCTCAGGAAACACTTCTCTGAAGAACTGCCCTTCTACATCTACATCGTCTTCAAGCTCCATTATTTCACGGAAGCTCTTGTTCGTTTTCTTCATTATGCAATCATTGACCACTCCATGCTCGTCCTTTATAAGCTGGCAATGCAAAAATCCCGACTGCATCTGAGAAAGTATCGCAGCATAGTTTCTCTCATTTATTTTAACTATATCAGCTTCATGTTTTTTATTAGTGATGTCGACTATGGAACTCATCAATGCTGGTTTATCATCCAGAACGAAATAAACCACATTTGCCTTGACCCAGATAGTTGAACCATCTTTTTTTGTTATCCGAAACGTATTTTCATAAGTTTCTCCATTTTCCTTACCTATGTGCTCTTTCAACATCCTCGTTTTATCGTCTGGATAAATCATGGTTTCAAATGGATTCATTTCATCGAGCTCTTGTTTTGTATAGCCGCTCAATTTTATAAGCTTTTCGTTATAAATCGTAAATTTATTATCCTGAATAACAAAAAAAGCTTCGGCAGCATTATCAAAAATCAGTTTGTATCTGTTTTTATCCTTGCTTATTTCTTTCTGTTTTTCATTCTTGGTTTTGATTAAAAGGTCAAATAAAACAGCAACAAGAATAAAAGAAAGTGTGTTTAACAAGGATGATATCGTGAAATTCTGATTGAGCCAATAATCAGACATGAGTTGGAGAAAACCAAGAATCAAAGATATTAGCAATGTTTTATTACTGTACCAAATACCTGTCAGTATGATTGGACAAAGTAGCAATGTATTTGTAGCTTCTACTTTCAAAATGAATGTAAGAGCAGCAGTTACAGTAATGCAAAGAATAGTTGCCCCTATTATTAGTACTGATTTGTATTTGTTACTTATTTTGATTTCTGTTTTGCCGAAATTCATGTTCAGAGTTCACCCTTCCTTAAAGAATTAAAAATGAGCAAAATTCAGTATGTATTTTATTGAATTACGCCAATAATTGCTAACCAATATTTTATTAATTATGCTTTTCCCTGTTGACTTAATGCTTTTCTCATCATTCTTACAAGTTCTCTATGTTTATAAGAAGTATTATTCTTCTTGATTTCTCCCGTCTCTGTGTTGACGATATATGTAGTTCTTGCAATTTTTTCATTTAAATGTTTGTCGGTGTAGATTCTATATTGCTTTAATACGCTCGTGCATTTTGCTATTTTGTTTTCGTTCAGTATCAAATCCCTCCCGTCCCATTTAGCATCTGTTGCAGTCGGTAAATTTTTAAGCAACTCTTCTATCACCAGTTGTGTCCTCCTTTATTTAAAAAAACTATATTTATTGTTACATTATAGTTTTTTGTTTATTAATAATTTTGTTATTATTATAGCTCAGAATTATACAAATGTCAATCATTTATACCACAAATATAAAAAAAAGCTCCGCAATTTGGAGCTTTTTGCTAATAATTTCTCAATTCCCAGATAATGAGATTTTCTCTCTTGATTCCGACTGGGACATCAAAGAGCGAAAATTCAACGACCGTTCCGATAAGTTCATGGGCACAGACATAATCAATGACCGTGTCCAGTCCAGGAATATCGGGAATCTTTTGCCACGGGTTTTCTCCTTTGCAGAAGAATGGCTTGTATACCAGGTCTCCCCAAACCTTGTAAACTGGCTTATACATGGCTTCTCGATTCGAAATCCCTTTTATATCGCTTAAGGAAGCGGTAATTGAAAAATCATTGGAGATGAGAATATCTCCCTGCAAAACCAGCATTTTATCCGCTTCCGCAAGGCTTTCGTAAACAGAAAAAACTTCATAGCTTTTGGAATATTCAAGAACCTCTTCAGGAGTTAATTTGTAAAGGAATTTTCCAGAAGGTGTACTCTTGTCCCTCATATTATAATAAGGGAATTTAGTGTCTTTGAGAAAACGTTGCAGTCTTTCTGTTTCATGATTCCTGAATACTTCTTCCTGCATTCGGTTCAAGTCCAGCGACTCTATCGTAAAGTCGCTTTTTCTCTTACTGTCTACTGTCATATCTGCACCTCATTGTTTTCAAGTATCAAATTTACCTAATTTTAATATACCACTTTTTTCCCTTTTCGTCAAATCTTTGACAAGAAGAGAATCCCAGCAATCTGAGACCCTCCCCTGTCATCAGCCGCTTCACGCAACCTCTTCAAATCTGAGCTTATATACAACTTTTGCAATCCGTTCAGGTATGGCATCCATAATGTGGAGTACCCAATAACACTCCAAATCTTTTTGATACCACGCAGCGAGCCTTTCGCCCTTTTTGTAAATTTCATCGTTGATTGGGCTGTCGTAATCTTTAAGCAGCTCAATTATGAAAAAGTTGCTTGGCAGTTTGTTGTTGGTTAAGGTTACGTTTTCGTCCATCATGCAATCCTCCTTAATATGCACTGTACTCGATATTATTTAAAGACATATTCGATAGCCGAATGTCTTAAAAAATACACTGGCTTCCCTTCTGGCGTCCTTGACTTATGAAAGCTTACGGCATAGTCATTCTGGAGCGTCAGGTTGTAATTTTTGCGAAGCTGATTTGTGTATCCGAGCTTTTCTTTTATAGTGTTGAAATTCTCAGAATCCACATGGCTTCGAAATGTTCTGTATGAGATTTCCCTGCTGTTGTCGACAATATGGTTCAGCTCATCGACGTCTGGGTAATCCACGCAGCATGAATAGTATTTAAGTCTGTCCATTTTCCACCTTCTTTGCATTTAATTTTTTATAATTGGGGGAACAAATAATATAAGCTTAACGAATAAGATTGGGTTATCCCATGAAATAATTTGATGATGATATTATATTTATTTTACGAAAAAAGTTTAGGGCATAAAAAAATACCTGCCCGCAGGCAGGTGAATTAGGAGGTATTTCTGTGCCATCACTATTTGAGGCATTTGTTATTATATAAAAAATCATCAATGTGTTAAGTTTACAAAGGCTATTTTTTTTAGATATTTGAAAATTTCAAAAAGCACAAAAAACTCCCTTGCCAAAAAGCAAGGGAGAAAAGGAGGGCTCACGCCGATTATGGCATTCTCAGTAAAACAACATTATGGCCAAGTAGCAACGAAATGTGAAAGGCACAACCCAAAAAGGAAAGCCACAGTTGCAAATATCAAGAACATACTTGCTACAACGAGAAGAGTCTTCGTTGCTTTTTTCTGATACTTTTTTAATTGAGCATGTGATTCTTCATCATCTATTATAAAGCCATATTTTTTTGTGCAGCGAAGCTGAAATTCTTTGCCAATATCTTCAGTCGTCAAATATGGTGCAGGTACTTTTGCTGCTCTTTCGAATTCCTTGCCGTTCAGAGTAAAACGCATAACTGGTTTCCGTTCAGGGGCATTGTCCGTATAATCTTCGTCATATACCAGATGCTTCTCAGGGTTGGTATCTATTAAACCATGAGTTACGACTTCCCTTCGGAAACAAACCAACTTCCCAGTGACAACTGTAGAATTTTTTTCATTGATTTCACATGATTTATAGCCCCAAAAAGCAAAAATAACGAATTGGATTGCCAATATCAAAAACGATGCCACTACAATCAGGGTGATTCCCACAACACTCAAGGCTCTCCCCCCTTTTAATTTTGACTATGTATCTAATTTTACTTTCACAAGTTTATCATACCTTTTTTGTGCTTCGGCATGTCCATGCTTTGCAGCTCGCATATACCACTTCTCCGCTTCTTTTAAATTTCCGAAATTCAATTCATTAAGCTCGCCAAGCAGAAATTCTGCAGGTGAATATCTTTTACGTGCTATTTTAAGTATATCTTCAACAGGTTTCATATCCCCGTTTTTAATCCGCATATAAGCCTCATTCAAAACCTCATCATATCTCTTTTCTGTCATGAAAATGCCTCCGTTCTATATCTATAAGACTTCCCAAGTATAAATCATTATTGCACTTTTGTCAAAAGCTATATAGATACGAGAAAAGGAACCCAATTTTCGGGTTCCTTTGTTTAAGAAAGGAGGTAAGTAAATCATGGATGAAAAAAGAAAGAAGTGGATTAAGTTTTGGATGTGCTTTACATGTTTATAGTACATCAAATTTGCAGTTTTGTCAAGTGGTATATAATGAAATATTACAATAATTTATAAAAGTAGCTAATGTTTTATTTTATTATGTCATAATATCAAGCTTATACTGCAAAAATCATTTTTATATATGCTGGTGGTATCGGTATTTTGGAAACTTTTTCGTACCCGACTGTGCTATCCTGGATAGGAAAATCATCTGGTACAGCCACTTCTAATGCTGCCAACGTTGTTTTTTCACTGAAGCATTCGCCAAACCACTGCTCCAAAGCACACTCCATAACCTCTATGCTGGGGAATAAAAACACACACCTTTCCTCTTTTAGCTTTTTTGAACGGGAGCCGATTTTTGGAATCAGCCCATATTTCATGATTGACTTAATATTTTTTTTCGGTGTAACATGATAAAACGTTTTCATATTCTATTTTCCTTTCTTACTAAGAAAAAGGAACCCGCAGCAACAAGTCTGCGAGCCCCCTTTCGACGTGATTTGCTATGACAAATAAGCGTTTATCTCATACCTTCCGCTGCTCATCCTGTACCAACTCAGTACGAGCACCGAATTATCGCATGGGGTATAGAATATACCATTATTATCATCGTAGCTCCATTCCGCCGCTACATTGAACTGGACATTCGCCTGCTCGCCACACAGAAATCCAGTCCATTCGGTGTTATCTTCCTGCAGAGCAACGATATTGTTATCCGCCAGAGCTTCGAAGATTTCCGCAATCGGGATTTCGTCGTAATATTTTCCAACACAAATCCGCTGCAAGCTTTTATTTACATCAGTTTTGATGTATGCAGGAATCTTTTTGGGATTTTTCCACATTCGACTCTTCCTTTCCTTGACATAGGAAAAATCCCATCCTTTTTTATTTCAAAAGAGAAACTTAAAGAATGGGATTTTTCTTTACTTTTGATATTTTTAGTATATTTGGACTTTCACTTTTTGTTAAAAATAAAAGAGCCTGCAGCTCACGGCTTTGGCTCTTTATGGTGAAAACTAAGCAGTTTACTCGGACAGTTTGCTGTTCATTTTCTGAATCCTGTCCCAAACATGCTTGCTGACGTTGTACCACCTGTGTTCGGGTTTGATATTCCTGATATCAAAAACCTGAACGGTTATTTCATTATATCTCTCAAGCATCAAAGGCAACAGCGTTTCGGCTGCGTCCTTTCCGACCATTTCAGGGGACTCAACCTGGTAGTCCTCCAGCCTGCCACAGCCGACATTGTCGTCAACCAAAATCGCACCGTCATAAGGGCAAAGGACGATACGGCTTCTGATAAGAGAGCCGTCATACATGAACATGACTTTGTCGAGATATGACTCTTTCATCAGCATACCGACGACATCCTGCTCATTCACTTTTCATTAATTTTTTGTGAAAAAAAGAACCCATTGCTAATGCATGGGCTCTTTCGTTGTCATGGTTTAAATTTTTTAGTTGCCAAACAGCTTCTGGAGAAGTTCCTTAGTCTTCTCCCGTGTAAGTTTCACCTGGACACTATCAAGGTACTGCTCATACTTGTCGGGGGAGATGAAGGTGTTCCTCAAATTTCTTGCGTATAACATTGTTGTCGCCTCCAATAATAATTCACATAAAAATATTCCTATTTTTATGTGTGGTAGTGAAACTTAAAAAATTAAGAATAGGAATAGAAGACTATACTTGAAATGTGTTAAATAAAATTTTTTATTTTTGATAGAAATTAGGACAAAAAAACAGAGCACCTCCAAATATTCTGGAAGTGCTCCATTTCCGATGTGTGATTATTGATGGCGGAGTAATTATCAGGTTGTAGGCAACTTGAACTGCTTTGCAGAATCGATACCGATGACGTCCTGTATGGTCTTAAGGGCAGCGTTTACGACGTTGACCCAGTTGCCTGTCGCCCAAGTAACGATGACTCCGATAACAACGACCACTGCAACGACGATTGCAATCTTCTTCCAAGTATCCATATAGTATTATACCTCCTTGAATTTGTTTAGAACAAGCTACATACTGAAAGGTGCTTTCATGTTATGCTTTATTATATATCACATTTTCCGTTTTGTCAAATTGCCTTGATATTTGCAAATATTTTAATAAAAAAAATAGAACCTCCCTAAAAAGAGAGGTTCTAATAGTCACACCTTTTATCTGAATCTTACGATTTTCATTCCGTTCGCTACGAACTCTCTGTCAAGGTCAAACCAGCAGCTTGGTGCAGCCGTATATGCTGGGTTGCAAATTACCCACCTGCCTGAATCTGAATCGTAGAATTCAACCCAGGCATGGTTCATTGCTGATAACTTTGAATCAAAAGTATACCATTCAGTACCATACAAAATTTCGCCTTCAACGATTCTTGCAGGGATGCCGTATACAGCCAATGCGTCAGCCATAAGGTTTGAAAAACCTGAGCAATTCGTTACTCTATATTTTAGGACGTCCTTTGTTTCAATGTACTTTGCATTATCAAGTGCATCAACATTTTGACTTAGCCATGTTACTATATTGTATGCGGTTTCGTAATCGCTGCTGGCTCTGTTCCCCATGAGACTGATGATTTGATTTTTGAAATCTTCATCTGTAGCATTCTTCCTTAAGCCAATCCAATAATCAATGGAAATAGTGTTTGCTACTTTTGTCAATAAATCGTTTAAGGCTAACTTAGCAGGTCCTTCGAAATACCATGCATTTTTTTGCCCTTTAATCCAGATTTTACATATAGCATGAGTAAAACTATTTTCATCAAAAGTTTCGACAGCTAATTCGAATCCATTTCCGTATTGCAAATCTGGAATATCAATGGATTTACAAAATGTATCTCCTGTAAAGAAAACATATTCCGACACGACTGGTTCCTTATCATAGAGTCCATTTGCTTCCACTGATTTTACCTCGTATAAAATTACTTCCATATATTTGTTTTCATAATCGTATCCGCTGACAGTAATTTTATTTCCGTCGATGCTTACCTTATACGAGCTCTTATCGTTGTGGGTATTAGTGTAAGTGTAGTATTTCTCTGGGGTATTAGGCTTTTCTATGATGTTGTTTTCATCACCGACACTGCTTTCATTGTCGTCACTGTTCTCATCATCGCCACCTACAAGCTTTTTGTATATATCGCTGTCTTTGTTAGGATATGATTCTGCTTCGAATATGCTTTTTGCAATATCCTCGTCAACAGCTCCTTTTGCAATCAGGCAGATATAGAATGGCTTACCAGATGTTTTTTCGGTCGCCTGAAGAGCTGAGTATGTGATATGCACTATATCAGCTCTTACAAATGTTGCTTTTAAGTCATTGTATTCGTTCGAAGGAATGATTCCAAGTCTGTGTGCGTCAGCAATAGTCGATTGATACGTAACCTCATCTGCATAGTTCATCGCTCTCAGTATGAAAGCGAGATATTGCTGTGCAGTTATAGGGGCATTAGGAGTAAATGTGGTTTTTGATGTTCCGTTGGTATACCCCATGTTGTATGCCCAAGCAACATATCTGTCGCCCCAGGCAGGGACATCTCTAAATGGATGAGTATAATCGCATGCTTTTGCTTTGTCTTCTTCACCCAATATTCTGACGAGCATTACCAGTCCCTGCAATCTTGTAGGAACTTCTTCTAAAGCAAATCCATTACCAGTGCCAAGGAACAATCCGAGTTTATTGAGAGCTGCTGCCTCTTCATTCGCCTGTTCCACAGAGACATATGGCGAATATAATGAATCTGCAGCTCCATATACGAACATAAAGGATGGTTGTGATGCTATGCCTAAAATTAAAATTGAGGCTATCAGAAGCATCACAAGTGAAAAGGTTTTTTTCTTTAACATAGTGGACAGCCTCCTTTTAAATTTTTTTCGAATATAAAAAATGCTGTCACCCATATATGATAAAATATCACTTAGCAAATAGGACAGCAACATTTTTTATTTCAATAGTTTATTTTATTCTTATTTTTTTTATTTGTTAAATGCCAAAATAAAAAACAAGAGAGGAAGTTTAACTTCCTCTCTTATTCGATTTATTTCGTATCGTAGACGGCACCTCTGATGTCAAACAGATAAGGTCTTGACGGAATTACTATGTTGCTGAAGGTTTCGTTGTTAATTGTGAGAGACGGCAATCTGTATTCAACGCCTATTCCGAAATGGTCTTCAATCAGAGTTTCTGAGCCTTGAGCAAATTTCAAATCCTGTGCAAGCTCATTTCTCTTTGTCAGCGAGTCTGAAGTCTGCGGATGGATTTGTGCGTAAGTGCTTTCAAGATTATTAATCGCAATCAGATATGTTTTGTGAACAACAATTATACCTTCGTAATCCTCGCTGTACCATTTCTTCGTATATCCTGCATTCTGTTCAAGTAAGCCCTTCATGACCTCTTCTGAACGAACCGCACTTATATCTGCCCATTTTTCTGTAACAGGAACAGAGTTGCCATTAATGTTGATTTTTCTTGCAGAGGTTGTATAATCCGCCACTCCGTTGACATCGATGTAATATGCCTTGGTTTGCGATTTCACAGATGTAGTTATTGGTTGTGCAAACTTAAGTATTGATTTTTCTGAATAGTCTTTGAAGTAGCTCGGAGCAGATACCTTATGCACTGTCTCAGCAGTCGTTGACTGGAACAGGTTGGAGTAGAACGAAACGCCGTTATTCTCAAATGCACTTGCTATGCTATTGACCATATCGTCGAACTGCTTTGCTTTTGCGTCGTTCTTTGCCTGAAGAGTTGTCCTCTGTGACGGGTCAACGAAATTCGGGTCTTGAATGTGATAATACACATCAACTTGCAAGGTTGCTCCGTCTGCAGAAGCCTTGATAGTGTTACCCGATTTTGCTGTCGGAATTGTTCTTACGCTCCCGTTCTTATCAACCTTATCTTCACTATCTCTTGACCATGGAGCAGTTACGCTGACATCAGAATTTTTAAGCTCGATTTTAACGTAGTCATTACTGATGAACGTCTTCTTGCCAGCAGCCAGAACCCAAACGTTTTTGAATGCTGAAGATGGGTCGTTTGAATCCTGATATTTCATCTTAAAGGCTGGGTTAAAGGAGATAGCGTCTGACTGCACCTGAATCAAATACATAGGATTGATATTATCATTCGGCGCAATGCCATAGTATTGCTTTGTTGTAGCAAATGATGATGCTGCTTTATCTGATGATTTGTAGGTTTTCTTAATTGTAATCGGAGTATATGTCCAGAACTGTTCATCGCTATAGATAACTCTTTCGTTATTACTCAGTTCACCAGTCAGTTTAACTGGAACATTTAGAGAATTACTGCTGCCGCCAGAACAGAAATTACCAGAACCGATAGCTGTCGCACTTTGGGGCAATTTAATGTGTGAGAGGAGCGTAAAGTCGTTTTTTTCAAAACTACCTGTCTGGTTACTATAAGCAGATGGATACGTTCCGTAATATTTACTCATGAAATTAAGGTATGCTGTATTTTCTGAGGTGCCATTCATGTATGCAGCCAGTTGCAGCGGTTTAACACTTCCGTCATTCTTGCTGTCTGCATTTCTGTGAGTAACGAAACGATATCCTGTAAGCGTGTCAAAAGCATTGTCCATATCATTTGCAGTAAACGCACTGGTTGTGTTGAATACAAATGTTACTCCGTCGTCAACCAATTTGCCGCTATTTCTCAATACAGACAGTTTTGACACATTATTGAACATTTCTTCTGACCAGTACCAAGACGGTTGGACTGTAATACTGTCTGGCGTTACTCGTTTAGCATTTGCAAGAGTCTGAGCATGACCGCAGTTTACATCCCGATAGCCAGTTTTGGTGACTTCTTTTGTTGTTCCATCTGCCAATGTAACTTTTTCAGTATATTTATAAGATACTGTTACATAGCCAGGACAGGTAGTATCTGTGGATGTCTTTTTAACTGTGACCCTTGACATTGACGAGTCTTGATTATATGTTAATGCTTTCGTTAATTCGTCTTCATTTATTATATTATCACCTAAGGCATTCGGTGGCGGAGTTACAGTGGTTAACGGCAATATGACAGTGATATAGGCAGTGTTCCCATCGTAAGTGAAGTTGACAGGAAGTTTGCCTTCCAACATCGTTCCTCCACAAACTGTTATGGTCTCATCATCTTTTACTTCGCCCAGATTTTTGATTGCCTTCTTTGTTGATGTTGCGAAGAACATGCCCCAATCAATTTTTGTCATATAATTTTTCCCGACTTTTGTACCATCTTCCAATATGAGTGTTTCATCATAATCGGAGTCGACAACACCAGACACTATCATCTTAAGGAAATCGAGCAAATCATCTGTTTGGATAGAGTCCGAGTTCTCCATCAATGCTTTGATTAGGTCTTCAATATAATAGGTAGTTTCCAATTTGCTTACATCTGTCGCACCAACATTATCTGGGAACATTGTAGCATTGATGAGTGTTTTGCTTAAATCCTCATTGCCGCTGGGCGTAAAATCAGCGAGAACATAGTCGGAACCAGTCTTTACTGTTGTAGTGTATACTTTATTAGTTCCATCGCTATTCTTCTTTGTAACAGTCAGATGTATCGGTACATTTGGAGCAGAAGTAAAATTTCCTGTTTCAATATTAGTAACTACCGCTTTTACATAAACTTGAGGTGTTCCTTTGTCGTCCATTTGGGGTCCATTGTGGAAGAGCAAAAATCCGCCGTAATGTAGCATGTTTTCCCAGTCGCTGTTATGTGCAACAAGGTCTTCTATATTTTTTGGCGGCTTATCAAATAGATATCCATCCTTATATTTCAACCAGTTTTTTTCTATCGTATAACGCTTTGATGCAACCCTGAAAGTCTTACCAATTCCGAATGGATATCTTACCTCTTCTTTTTCCCCTGTATAGTTGCTTGGGGAGCAATTATTGGGGCAACGAGACGCTATAGGGAAATCTGAATGTGGCCACTTCGGATATCCATACCATGATTTTCCGCATTTTTTGCAGTAATTACGTGTAAGCGTAACGGCTGGTGTTCCTTGTATAAATTTAACGGTGCATGGATAACCGCTGGTTCCAGCATGTGCATTTGCAAGGACGGCATCAGATACGGTCATTAAAAAGGAGTGTGTTGGGATTTTGGGATAAAACACATTTTGAGGGTCTTCAATATAATTAGTGACTGGTTCATACACGATAAGCCAGTTCGCAACGTAATCAGGCATAGTCGGCAAAACATGTCTGTCTTGAAGGTCTATGTCCTTTCCGTTTTTATCTTTATATTTAAATTTTACATTTTGTTTTATGCTGTAAAGAACATTATTTACAGCTTCTGCCCCTTTATTGCCTGCCCCGTGGGATTTTTCTGCGACATTAACAATAATTTCTTGCAATGTTTCTGAAGCTATTTCGTTGTTACCGTTACCTGTAAAATACTTTTTGACCTCGGCAAAATTATTTGTTTCTTTATCGTTGGGATATACCGTCCATCTCGGCACATTTAGAGATGTGACCAAATCTTTATTGGATAATAAAGTGCTATTGTCATAAACGGGATAATGGTTGCTTCCCGCTTTAAAATCAATCAATTCGTCATACCTGCAAGTTGCGAGGTTAGTGTAGGAATTAAGCAAGATTTCTTCTTTTGCACTATTGGTAATAATCGATTTACCGAATTTGACAAACATTGGGGCTCCATCTTTTCTGGTGGCCAAAGTATTTGTCATGTCCATATACTTGTTTTCATCAAGAGCGATGCCTTCACTCGTAATATTAGTCGTAGCTATATATAGAGTGATTTTGGCATACCTACCGTTTCCATCTATTTTAGAATCACCATAAAGAATTGCGTCCAACTTGTCTCCGTCATACGATGTAGCAGCATTAGAATTGACAACATTACCGCCTGCTGCATAAGTAGTATTTGAAATAATCATTATTAGCAAAACAGATAATGAAATCAATTTCATCACATGTGATGGAATTCTTTTCATAACATTCTACTCTCCTTTCAGCGAGTTTTAATTATATAACACATTTGCAGTTATGTCAAAACAGAAATGCACCAAGAGAAACCATGGTGCATTTCGTTGAGTATTGACTATACTGTTTGCATATCAATTATCAATCAGTTCTGCATTCTGTCCATTCAGCATCGTCCCCACCTGCTAAGAGCCACATTGATGCTTTTACAACTAAGACACTCATATCGCCAGATTCTCTAAATCTTTCAAAGGCACGAGAAAGTTTTTCTGATGAATACGGGTCTGTCATCAATTGCTTAAGGTCAGCCTGAAACTCTTCTTCTGTTGAATTCCCATCTTCTATTGCATATTTGTGAGCCCATTCATAATCATATCCGTTGTTATCAATTTGCTTCTGGAACTCAGTTCTGAAAAGTTCGATGGCTTGTTCTTTTGTGTAGATATACCCGTTTTTATCAGGCTGAGGAGTCGTTTCAGTTTCTTCTACAGTCGGCTCGTTAGTCTCTTTCTGAACTTCTGAATTAGGCTCGGTCTTCCCTGCTGGCTCATTAAACTGCTCAGCAATTTCTTTTATCTCTTTTCTTTCCTCTTCAGACAATTCAGGGATGTCCATATCTTCTCTTGCTTCTTCATAAGCATCAAGTTCTGGGTCAGGCTCATTTATAGCCTCTAACTCTTCTTCAGTAAGAATATTGTCCTGTCCTTCATCGTCTGAAGGCGGCAGTTCTGTATCCGAAGCATCCACTTCAGTTTCAGGCTCTTCCGACGGAACGGGAGTTTGAGTCTCATCAAACTCGTTCTCTTTTACAGATGGCAGGTCTGAATTTGAATTATGGCTGAAGTACGTGATGGCACCGACTGCCACAAAGATTACCACAAAAGCGACTCCGATTATGATTAAAAGTTTTTTATTCAACATAACGTATCCTCCTATTTTAAATTTTGACTTCTGGTTTATATCGAACGAGGGAACCGTGCTTCCCAGATTTACTTTAAATATGTGAACATCGCTTTATATTCAGGCAGCGTTTTGGTATTGGGCTGAGCATCGATTTTCTTTTGAAGCTTTTCAATACAAGCCGCTGGTTTCATTGTCTTTTCCTTGCTCCTATACTGTGAAAGCAGCCTGTATATTTTATTGACTTCGCTCATGCTCAGCGATTTCTTCGACATATTGTTCCAAACCTTCATTACGTTCGGGACGCTGCTTACGTCGCACACTGCTTCATCAGCTTCACACTCAACACGGCTGTCATTCTCATTCATTGTATGGTACGCTACGCCTGAGAACATGTGGACGTCTGCCAGACCATTGTGTCTCAACAGTTTCTGGATTGCCTTTACGCATATCATGTTATCCATCAATGGATTTGATATGGCTTTGATATTTTTCTCTCCTGCTGAGCTTCCAGCTTTAATTGCTCTGGCAGCAGCACCCATTCCAGAATAATCAAAAGATGTGTACCATGTTGTATCATATCTCCTTCCGTAGAAATAGACTCCACCTTCACACTTTGAATCCCATACGAAAACTCCGTGCTTATTAATCAGGACAGCGTCGATTTTTATAGCTATGTCAGGGTTTTTATCGTCTGGGATGCTGAGATTCTGCAAAACCTTAGCGTGCCTACGGATTTTCTTCAGGGCATATTGGAACGTCTCCTCCTTTGCTTTCATCTGTTCCATCAGTTCCTCTTTAAACGGCTTGGGCGTCCCTATTTGCTTTGCTATAAGCTTTATTTTCAAAAGCTCGATATCATTCTTTTCGCTGCCGTCTATCGGAATTATGCCTCTTGCTCTGTTGCTTATCTTTGTAAAAAATGTGATTATGCCAAGAACAGCAAACAGTGGGAATAAAACCATGACAAATGGCGATGCGAGAAGTACACGGAGTCCCAATCCATTTTTTGCTCTAAGCAGGCGAACCAAAACGGCTGCAAAGGCTAAAGGGATTATGTACACGAAGATGACTCTGCTTCCAGGCGTCTGAAGCATTGCTTCGTTATTTATGAATCTGTCAAAGTACCACTCAACTGAAATTCTTATGAGCTGGATTATTGCCAGCGGGATAAAGTAGAGTATTTTAAATACCTTCGAGTTAATGACATTTAAGAAAAACTGCACTATCGGCGATGAGATTTCTGTTAAACCGTCTGGAACATACTTCAGGTTCTTGAAAAATGCATCCAAGTAATCATTAAGCATTCACATTCTCTCCTTTCTTTTATGCATTGGCTATTCTGGTTTACTACCATTCTGAAAGTTTTGCGCTTTTATAGATATTACTGAATTTGCTCATCTCTACTCATCCCCTTTCTCTTTTTCGGTGTTTATCACCAGCACTTTTTTCTTATAACCGTTTTTGGCTTTGATTTCTTTTCTTTTCAGATACTCATTATCTTCAAGCTCTTTCAGGGATTTATAATACGTATCCTCTGATATTCTAAGGATTTCTATCGCATTTTTCGTACTCAATTTTTTATATCCATTTCCGCAATAGACTGAAATTAATCCAAAAACGGCTTTTGCTTTTATGCTTATTTTTTCATCCGTCGTAATGGTTTTTGGGATTTTCCCATAGCCTGCAAGGTCTACATCATCAAAATCATCGATATAATCAATTTGCTCGGCTACGCTTTTTAATAAAGGCGAATTTGTTACTATTTTTTTGATTTTCTCTTTTGAAATTTTATTTATAATCGTATAGATGTTATAGCTGAACTGATTATTTCTTTTTTTCTGCTCAACTTTTACATAATTATTTGTTACGAGCTCTCTCATATATGTCTGGTATGTTTTTTCCGAAATATCCAGTTCCTCGCAAATTCTTTTTCTATAAGGAAACGCCGTTTCGCCTGAACCAGCGTATGAGCAAAAATAACAATACAGCCCTTTTGCACCTATACTGATTTCTTTGTCAAAAATCACGAGCTTCGGTATTGTGCCATATCCACTTTTGAAAATTCCGCTTGCTCTTAAAATATCTTGCATTGCTTTTCTGCTCACTTCCTTTTTGCAATTTTATTATACTACTGATTTTCCGTTTTGTCAGGGAGGGGTAAAGGTCAAAAAAGAAAATGTGCCGTGTTTTTTCAACACGGCACATTTTTTGATGAGTGATTTTTACCTGATAATATCATTCATCAGTTGAGCTCCCTTACGAAAACCAAGAGCAAAAGTATTGACTTGTGCCAAAGCTACCTGTTTTTCGTAAAGACTCGCTATTTCCCTCAGAGCATGTTTCGTTTCTTCACTTGTTGCTTTCGCCATCACAGTGTCAAGTTTTTGCTCTGCTTCTCTTTTTAATTTTTGAAATTCAAGTGCGTCGGCGGGGTCATATTCCTTTTCAATTTCGGAATAAGCTTTGAGGTACAACTCTTTAATGGCCGCATTGTTCATATTCAATTTTTCCTCCTTGTTTTGCAAATGCCAATATTTCTTTGATATTATATTTGCATTTGCATTATTTGTTAAATAACAAGTTTATTAAAAAACATTCCACCCCTCATCCTGTTTTACTTCAGCGGTTACTTCATTCGAGCTATTTTCAGTGAAACTGTTTTCGTCGGAATCGTCCTTGTGGTTCCCCAAATCAAACGCCTTTTTAAACAAAGAGTTTCTTGAATAGGTCGGCTGCCTTCTCTTCCTTTCCTTAGCTGCAGGTATTCTACCCGTAAATCCAACCAATTCATCTACCGCTTCCTCATCGATAGCCGCACAAACAAGCTTATCGGTATTGAGAAGATTGATAACCTCCTGATAATATTCCTGCTGCCATGTGTAACACAAAATTGCGATTCTCTGATATTGCGGACTACCATCTTCCATTACCGCTCGAATAGCTGCTCTGAATTTTCTCACATCAAAATCGATTCCTATAAAGACGGCTTCGCCGTCTGGGTTTTCGACTGGCAATGCTCTACTGTTATATCCTTCCCGCAACCTATAGCCATACTCAGAGACCAATAGGTTTATCAGCTTATCCTTGTAATCTGGTATCTCTATGAATCTTTTAATGATATTACATCCATGTCTGGAGACTGGAACGATATATGAATTATCAAATGTGTCTCCTGGAGGAACCTTGGCGTTATATTTATTGAGGACGAGCTTCGCAAAAGCACCTATGTTCTTGCAAAAAATAATGGCATTTTCGATTTCCCTATTCAAAAATTCGTCTGGATACAAATTAAAATCTTTCGCATAGTTATAAATTAGAATCTTCGCTATTTTCTTCTCTCCACCTTTTGTCTGGGAAAGGAAACCATTGCCTGCATGGTATAGACAATAAGGATTCTTTGGAGTAAGAAGGACACCAGTTATTGTAGTGAAGTTGTATTGAGCCGTCTCCTTCTTTGTAAGCGTCAAATTTTTCTTTGCCTCATGTGCTGTGAAGAATATTCCCCGATACAGATTTTCTTTTACCAATTGCTTTAATTGTTCATCGGCGGGTTTATAATTATTTTCATTGGAATCCTCAGTGAAAATTCCACCGATTTGGTCGGCAGCAGATGATGATATAAGCTCTCCGATTATTTCTGTTTGAGGTTCCCATTGCAATTCCTGTTCAGCTTCGCTATCATAATCCTCCGTCATAACATTTTCTTTGTCGATTATATATGCACCCGCTGTTTCTGCCATGATAGCCGTGTCAGCAATCTTGACCAATCTTTCCGTTGCCTCATTGCTACGCTTTCTAACTTCGAGCGTTTTTTCACCAAATTCATCGGGGAACTGGCTACGCAGATATTTTTTACCTTTTGCAGTAACATAATAGCTTTGTATGGAATAAGACGCGCCCGCTTTAAGTGCTGCCTTTTTAGTATTTTTAAGGCTCGACTTTTTAATTAATCCTTCTTTAATCAATTCTCGCTTCAACTTCTCAACATAAAAATTGCCCTCAAGAACATCAATACCTTCAGAAGAAATCTCTTTATAGAAGTAGATTTTCCTGAGCAGGTCATCCTTTTTGGAAATAGTCTTGTCATCCATAAAAAACATGCCTCCTTTTTACTTATGAAAATAATTGTCCTGTTTTTGCCGTCCTTCATGGGAATTGTTCTTCCAATGCGAATTTGGCCTTCAGAATGATTTGAATTTTTCGATAGGAGTATATATATATAATATAAATATTTTTCACTTTGTAAAGGTACGGTTGAAAAATATGCTTTTAAAATTTCGCATTTTTTTCGATATGCCTAAGGAGTCGAAAAATACGCTACGCTAATCCATCTTTTTTATCTCGATTATCGTATGGTTCTCGATGTTGTCTTGGACTATCGTTCTTAATGACAGCCATGTACTGTCTCCGCTGTCGGTGCTGCGCAGATATCTTACTATAGTGTTTATGACCCCTCTTATGGCATAATTATCGTTGTCTCTTATCAGATTTTCTTTCATGCCAGAATTATAATAAAATGTGAATACGATTTCCTTTTTTTGTATTGAAGGAATGGTTGCTCCGCTCTTTAGAATATTAAAAAATGCCACATCCAAGTCGTCAATAAGGATAGAATCTTCCTTATATTTTCGATACAAGATAGGCATTTTTATACGAATATAATCGTCACGCATCTCTTGTATTTCCGTTAATCTTGATGCAGTTGTAGGGAACTTATTGGGGATTGAGCACTCCCCTGATACCTGATGGTGGTATAGACATAATTGAGAATAGAGCTCTATAATTTGATTGTGAAGAGCATCGGTTTTCTTATTTAAGTCATACTCCAACAGGTAATCAGGGATGTTCTCAATGTCAGAGATAAGTGTCGAAATTTTTGCGGAAGCCTCCTTCATTTTTGCAATATTATTTTTGATTCCACTTATCATAAAGGCCTCCCATTTTTGTTTTTTATTTTTACTCCTGGTAGAATGTCGGTTCGTTATTTTCATCAAGTATACAGTATGCGTCGAACCAAAAATGATTTAACATTTCTCTTCCCTGCTCAGGTGTATCGACAACAATAATGTTGATTGCCTCATTGGAATTTTTATATCTATCCTGCAACAGAAGAGCCTTCAGAACAGTCTCGTTAACGTCAGTCAGGACAGACACTTCGTATAGTTTATTGTCCGCTACGAAAAGCAGTTCTTTTGGAAATTTTACGACATCAAAAAACGAGATATTTTCATACCCGAAACTTGCCATGACATAAAAAGCTTTGACCGTTGTTTCAGTCGGTCTGGCATCCGCATAACCCCTGTTGATGCAAGTCAGGGTATTGCTTTGGGTCTGATAAATGAAACCTTCCATCTTAAGGGTCTTGATTGCATAATTGATGCTCTCTTTCGGAATGCCCTTAAAATAGCGATAAATTTGCTCTGTCTCCAAAACCTTGAACACTTTTACGAGTTCATGAACTCTTTTCTTTAATGGTACAAATTTTTGAGTACTCACTTTTAAGAACCTCCTGTTATTTTGTTGTTGGCTTTATCTCAACGCACTAATACGCATAATTTTCAATAATGCGTATTAGCACGTCTATCCTACTGCTTGGTTATGCGTATTATTTTTCATTATTACGCATTGTTTCTCTGGGTTTGTTCTTTCCTTATCAAAGCTTCAAGTTCAGCTCTATCTGTAGTGATAAGGGCTTTCTCCATTTCGGAAGCTTTGAACGATACGAGGACGTTGTTACCGTTTGTTGAGATGAGCCCGTTACCTCTCTGGAACTTTACTATATTTTGGATTTCAGTATTCGTAAGGTTAAGCGTCTCACCCACTCTGTCAGCCTCTTCCTGCTCCAGATTCAGGATGATTTTGGTCTTAGCATTGTTGATGATTCCCTTACCATATTTACCGTCTTCCAGGGCAAAGAAGTCATTCAAGTCCTGGGTTGCGGCTATTGCCGAACCTCCGTAACCACGGATAACTTTAAATATCTCAAGAACGAACTCGGCTGCCAACCTGTTGGATGACGCACCTATCAGGTTCCACAACTCGTCAAGGAATATTGCCTTTTTAGCTGTTCTGTCTTCACGTGCTTTATCCCAGACATAGTCAAGGGCAACGAACATACCGACAGGAAGCATTTCGTTTGTCAGGTCTGAAATATCGATGACGATATATTTGTTGTCAAGGTTCACGTTGGTGTGTCTGTTAAAGGAACTTGCCGAACCAGCAACATACCTGTTAAGGATATTCGCAAGCCTTTTTGTGTCTTCTCTTTCCATCAATACCGTATGCAAATCTTCCAGTATCGGCATTTCCTTATAGGGTCCGCCAGGATAAAGTTCGAGGGATGAATTATCTGTAGTAATACCTTTGCGGGCATATGTTTTTATTAGAGCTTCATCCAGCAATTGTTTTTCCTCATAAGAAATATCTGGGACGAGCAAGGAGAAGAATATATGAAGCTTTTGAATCTTTTGTGCCAAAATCGAATCCTGAGAATTTTCACCATCAAGAAACTCGGTATTCTTCGTATTCTTTTTACGAATTTCCATGATGTTGATACAATCGTGTGAACCAGCACTAATCTTGATGTATTGCCCGCCTATTCTGTCGCATGCTCTCTTGAATTCGTGTCCTTTAAGAGGAGCAATGATAAACACCTGTATTTGTTTCTGACGCATTCGGAGAGCCATACACTGCATTGTAAAGGTCTTTCCTGCTCCAGATGTTCCGAGGATTGCTATATTAGCGTTCTTATACTTCTTTGAATTGAATATATCTACGATAACAAGTGAGTTGTTCGATTTATTGACTCCAAGAAGGATGCCGTTTTCGTCTCTCATTTCAAATGATGTAAATGGGTATATGCTTGCCAAAGATGAAGTAAGTATATTCCTTCTTGCTTTTTTATATATGATATTGTCAAGAGAACATAATGGAAGGGTCGACAAGAATGCTTGTTCGTTTTGGTATCTACATGGCTTGATGTCCATATCAAGAGATTTGATATAAGTCTCTATCTCTCTGTACTTCCATTCAAGCATTTCCTTGCTATTTGCTGTTATTGTGATTAGGGTACTCATATAGTAGAAGTCTTCGTTATTCGAGAGCCCCTCCTTAAGATAGTACCCTGACACAATAGCGTTTTCGAGGTCATCATAGTCAGTGTTCGTATCCTGCGTGTCTTTGATTTTTGCCTTGTTCATTCTTATCTGCTGCCCAATTCGTCTCTGGCAGGTATCTCTTGGCTGTCTATCAACGAACACATCAATATCAACACCTTCACCCATATTTATGAGCAAAGACAGCCATCCAGCCGAAACACTTGGCGGATACGCATTTGACGGTAAGTATCCGAACATATAATATATACCATCAATGACGATGTATTTGCCGTTCCTGAAATCAATATCATCAGGACAAATAAATTCATTCACTGGTATGTAAGGCAATTTTGCTTCTTCGAGGCTTGTACCTTCAGCGTTCATGTCATGTATCGCTGAAACGTACTTCGCAACGACCGAAAGCATTTTATTATCAAACGATACAAGCTCGCTTGCTCTTCTACTGAAAATGGAGTACAGGATTTCAAGATAGTACTCATGGTCATTTTCTGGTTCAATAAATTCATTCCCGCATTGGAGCATGCCATTTTTTATTCTCTGGCTTACAGTTTCAATTTGTGCCCTTATTTCATTGAATGTTGCCCGCCTGTTAGGATTATAGTTCTCATACTCGAATATGATGAAAAATCTTCTGCTTACGCTTTCTTTTTCACCAACCTCTCTTATCATGTTAATATGTTCAAGCATCAGCTTTTTACATGACATATTCTTTTCTGCAGATACTTCCTTATATAACTTGCTTATATGCTTTTCAACATCTGCTTTTTTAGTCAATACTTTAAACTGTATTTTCCCAGGAGCCTGTTTAAGCATGGTTGCAAATTGAGAAATTATCAGCTCTTGCTCTTTTGCAGAACGTAACAGGAAGTTAATCGGAGAGAATTCAAGGATTTTTATATATCTGCCATTTTTTGTTATGATAATGCCGTCTTGCACATCTTTGATAGGCGAGAAAGACTGCATACTTTGCCTTATATTTTTATACTTAGTCTGCGTATCCTTATCTTTTTTATTGAATATTGACTTTAAATCTTTTGGCATTTAACCCACTCCTTCCGCTTATTGCTTTGGACTCCCACATTCAGGGCAGAATTTGCCGCCTAAATTCTTAGTTCCGCAATTTTTGCACGTCCATGGCAAAGCAATATTTTTCTTTGTTGGTGGTTGGGTATTTATTTGAATAGCATTGTCATCAGATTGAGCCGATGAATTATTCTGCTCATTTTCATTGATTTGAACGTCATTATTGGACTTGACATCATTTTCTGAATTTATAGGTTTTACTTCGGTCATTTGGAAATCTTCATAGTCACCTATAATATCTCCGTCCAATATGAGAATATCACTCTCTTCATCATTATCCTGCGGAACCAGAATATTTTCATTCTCATCAAAAACCGCTACCGCATCAATTGATTCTCCGTTTGTAACTTCTGTGTTTTCAATCAAGTCGGAGAAATCATCAATTTCGTCAGGCTTTGATGAGAGGACTTCATCCAGAGTAGGGATATTTTCGTATCCATCATCATCGATATCATCGATTTGCGAAGCATTATTATCTGTAATATTGTTGAGCATTTCTTCATTAGCCATTTTCTCCGCTTTGTCATGATGCTTAGGCTGAGTTTTGTTCTGCTTGCTCGTTTCCTTGAGCATCCTTCTGGTTTCTTCTTCTTTTTTCTTTATCTCTTCCAGGTCATCATCAAAAATGAAGTCTTCAGCGTCATTGATTTCATTTTCCTCAGCTTTTTCTCTACGTGCTCCTAGATTGTTGAGGAGCTTAAGCAATTTATCTCTCGGCAACTCCTGTTCGCCCAGAGCGTCCACATCGCCTCTTTCATGAAGCTTGACCCTATTGTTAAATGAAACAATTCTTTTTGCTTTTCTGAATTTTATATAGTAAAGGATGAACTTGCTTATAGGGTCTCCATTTATACCAATGATACCGAAGACCAAAGCAGGCATTACAAGAACTATGAACATAATAATCCTTGCTTTAAGCCCGATATATGGAACGATAAAAACAGGAATTGAAGCGATTGCACCACAAATACAACCTTCAACAAAATTCCTCGTCTTCACCATACCGCCGAACATTTTGCTTTCATCTATGAAGTTATAAGGAATTAGGTACGATTTGAATACTTCGTCCTTTCTTTCCTTTGGCATTTCTCTGCCCTCCTTAATGAATAGAATTAGAAAATAGAAAACCAATCTATTTTTGTAACATCGCCCAATTGTATCGTGTTGGGATAATTTTCTTGTGTGACCCGTATTGCGTACTTATCTATTTCCGAAGCGTAATATCTGTCATAAGCTTTTCCAGCTCTCTGCAAAGCGAGTTGACCACATGATATCCCGTCGAACAAACTTACAACAATAGGCAAATATGTTTCTGGAATATATGAAAGTATGTGTGCAATGACATCTACTGTCCAACCGTTACCCAAGCATTTTCTCGCTTGATTTTCAGGAATAGAACTTAAATAATCGTCTGGAACTGTCTGCAACCTGCAGTATTCCTTAACCGTGTAAAACCTGAAAGGCAAATTATTCTTAAATGCATCAGGATGCCGGCCAACAGGTAATGGTGTAAGAATATTATCTTTATCAACTGTTGTTAAACAGTTGGATTTTTCTGTGTTAACATCCCTAACTTCGATGTACTGGATTATTGGGATATCTTTATTGTAATCATCCCTATGTCCGTCAGCATTCAGCCTTCTTCCGATTATAGTGCCCTTATTGAGACGTTTCCCAAAATATTCGCCTTGCTCTGTATACACGCAACATTCCAATATGTCGTACAGGGATATATGCTTATCTTTCGGCTGCTGAACATTTGGGATATTAGTCCAGTAAAGTCTGACTCGATTTTGTGCTGACAACAATGATGAATTGATTTTGATAGGTTGAACGCCCAAACATTTGCTTATAATATCCTGATATTCTTTTTTCATTTTTACGTTTTCCAATAAGAAATATTTGGGTTTGAGAATTTCTAAGGCTTTGACATAATCGAAGAAAAGCTTACTCCTTTGGTCCGAGAAATTTAGCTGCCTTCCCGCAAAACTAAAGCCTTGACACGGACTTCCGCCTAAAAGCAAATCAACCATTTTTATGATTCTCGTTTACAAATTGAAAAGAAGAAAGTAGCGGACACCACAAGGTAAAGCAGTGTCCGCTACTAATGACTTATTTCTTGATGAGACGGATGATTGTACCAAGGACAAGTCCTCTTTCGGGGACTATCTTGTTTGCAACAAGCAGCACGGTGTCTCCAGCGGACGGCAACTCTTCGATATTGTTGAGCTTTACAATTTTACTGAATGCGGGAACGTCTACGTCAGTCAGGTAAAGCTGCACGGTATCGTCTTTCACAATAGTGATGACGCCTCTGTACATTCCGCCGACGGAGCAGTTCTGGACATTTCTCTTAAACTGCTCAATCTGTGTTTGCTTATGAGAAACCTTAATGTCGACACCGCCGTCTTCTTTGTCTGTGACGTCAAGAACCGCAACGTCTATCCTGTCGCCAACGTGGAATGTTTCTGTAAGTGTTCCCAAGAACTTGTAGGACAGTTGAGCCTTATTCATAACCTTGTCGATTCCGCAAATAGAAACCATAAGGGCTTCCTTGCCGACGGCGATAATAGGAACATTCCTGATGATTCTACCAGGCTCTACTCTTCTCTCACCATTCTTCTTGCCGAAGTAATACTTGATTTGTCTCTGCAAAGCCTGTTTTCTTGATGCGAGGACAATATATTCCTTTTCCTTCGTATCTTTGTTGACTTCCTGGTTGGCATGCACGATAACAAACTCAACCTCGGCGCCGAGCGATTTGACAAGCACCTGTTTCTCTCTCCTGATTCTCTGATGCTCGTTAACACCTGGCTCAATAGCAATCGGCTTAATGAAGAACTCGCTTGCAGGTACTACTACACGGAAACCATTGAAGTTAATTACCGCAATAACCATTCCAGAAGTCGTCTCTTCGACACTGATTACGGTGCCTCTTGCAATTTTCTTTGTATGGAGATAATCCTGAACAATATGCCACTTAAGAGATGTCTCTTCTCTTTCCGAGACTTCTCTCATCCTGAGCTCTTCTCTTTCCCTGAAGGCCTCAATGATATCGCCTCTTGTAATTTTGCGACCCTTCTTCTGTGGCTTTTCAGCAGGCTTCTCCTCGGTCTTCACTTCTCCGACTTCCGCCTTGAGTTCTTCCTCACTTACCTCTGACGAAGTTTCAACGGCTTTTTCATCCTCATCGGCATCGTCAGCATCTACGGTTTCTGAAGCCTCTGCGGTCGTTTCAACCTCTGCAGGTTCAGCAGGCTCTGCATCCTTATTTTGAGTTTCAGCTACGGTTACTGCATCTTCCTCGATTTCTACATCATCAATAAACTCGGCAGATGCATCAATGACATTTTCATCTGTGATGTTAGGCATTTTAAGTCCTCCTTATTGTTTTTGATAGTAATCAGATATAAGCAATTGCTCTTGCGAGCAAATACTTCACAATGAAATGGATAAGTCTAAATACAAACGGGAATTTAAGAAATGCTTTGAAATAAATTTTGCTGTTTTAAGGTCATTGCACCAAAGAGATAGGTGCGCATCACAGCAAATAAGAATTTTTGCAGAGGGTTTTGTATAGACAGCATTTTGTAAATGCTCTTTGATTTAGCCGATTTTTTTTGTAAGAGCCAACCCGTTCTTTGTAGGCTTAATGGCTTCATTAGCAGTCATTTGCGACGATTCTTTTGCTTGCTTTTCAAGCCTTTCCTTTGTCCTGCGACTTACATCCCCAGGCTTCCATGTTTTATCAAACGTAAAATTCCTTCCGAATACTGGGTCTGCTTTCCTAAAGTCAGAGCTTACAGGCTTTGCTTCTTGTTCCTTTGAGAAGATTTTGTCGAGATAATTGCTATCTGTTTCAACTCGACTCTCTTGAGATGATTCCTTCTTATCATCCTCTATATTATGCATCATATTTTCAGTTTTGTCAAATTGCTCAGATGAAAATTTTTCGCTATCGGTAAATTTAGTCGTATCTTTCCCACTTTTAACTTCTGTTGCTTTTTCTATAATATCTTCTATAATTTCTCCTTCAAGTACAATTTCACCAACAAGCATTTCTTCTTTGTTTGTAGGAAGTTCAACCACCCCAGATTGCTGGGCATTTGCATTTTCTTTATTATCAGCATGCTGCTGAGTATTCAGACTATTTTTGACAATCGCATTTTGTGGCACGGTCTTGCTCTGATTTTCAGCTTGTTTATTTGTTACATTGGTATTCTGATTGCTATTGACTTGCCCATTATTTGATGGGGTATTTTTTACAAAAATATCTTTTTTGGGCTTTTTAGCGATTTGAGGCTGAGCATTCTTCGTTACTTCAGCCTTGAGCTTTTCGAGGTCTGATATGGACTTTTCTTTTGGCTTTTCTACTTGAACTACTGGCTGTTGCATAGGTTGAACAGGTTGAACCGTTTGAGCGGATTGAACAGTTTGGCTCGATGGCGATTGTGCTATAGCCGCCTCGTCTTTTTCCTTGTTTTCATCTTTGGCTTGCTGTTCTGCTTCCTTCAGTAGCTTCTCTTTATCGAAAATTGAAGGATAATCACGTATATATGTCCTTACGAATTCCTTCGAACGTAGATGGTTGGAGTAATCGTATTTATAAGCCCTTAATGCGTTTTGACCTCTGAAAATAATTAGGCATTCATCAAGGGGAGTCCTCATTACTTCATCCATTGTTAAGAGTTTTCTTTTACCTTCACCAACACTTTCACGGACGCCCATACTGACAAGAGGAGAAATTCTTGTGCTTTTACTGTACATTGAAGAACCGACTTGTATTGTTATATCGCCTGAACGGTCAGAAATAAACTTAGCCGTATCTGGGTCATTACAACCAAGAAACAGGTGCGTATCGCAGTTGCCAAGAATTTCTTGCCACATCCCGTTTGGGTATCTGTTCTGGAGCTGAGAAATGGCTTGGAATATGACGGAAATATTTATTCCACGGCTACGAACAGTTGATATCTTTTTTGTAAAGTCAACGATTTGCCCAATGTTCGGGAACTCGTCCAAAATAAAGTTGACGTCTACATCGCATCTTCCGCTATTTAAGTCAGCGTATCTAACAAGGTCGATAAACAGGAAAGAGAAGAATAGTGAAGACAAGAAGTTAAGAGTTGAATCTTGGTCAGACATTATACAAAAGTACGCACACGGACGTTTCCCAGGTAATGTGAGGTCTATGTCATCATATTCTGTTATCTTTCTGATAACTTCGTTTTGAAAGACCTGCAATCTTGTGCCAAGACCAAGGATAATACCGCCTCTGACATTTTCTCCTGCTTGTTTAAAAATATTATATGGAGCAATACAACATTTTTCTTCAGGAGACAATTGTCTTGGGTCAAACAGTTCATCAAGCCCAGCTTCCCCAGACGCTCTTGTAAGCAGGTCATATACCGTACCCATGTTTTGCTTATTGAGAGCTTGAAAGACTTTGCCTCGCTCAACTCTCAGGATAAGAGCTTTAAGAAGGTTCATTTCGCTGTTATCCCAGAAGTGGTCTGTTTTGCCACCAATGCTGGTATTCTTGATAACAGTATCTGCAAACACCTGAGCCATGATTTCATTACCTTTTATTTCTTTGAGGCAGTTCCAGGAATCACTTTTCTCTGGATTTACAAGATTAAAAATTTTTACTACATACCCATTGTTTCTGAGGAACTGAGCAGTGTCTTCAAACAGTTCGCCTTTAGGGTCGGTAACGATGATACTTTCTCCTCTTTTGACTGCTTGTATAATATAGTTTCTCGAAAAGCATCTGGATTTACCAGAACCTGAAGCACCAAATACGGCAATATGCTTATTTAACCTGCTTTTTGAATCTGTAGTTACAAGCTTGTGCCCACTTTTGTCTAATTGCCCAAGTATATATCCATCGGCTGACTTAGGGTTGCTTACTTTTGCGATGCCTTCCAGATTATCTTCCGTTAACCATCCAGCAGTACCATAAGTTCCATCTTTCGAATATGTGAATTTTCGTGCTTTATCCTTTGGACCACCTTCAGCGATAATACGTGAAAAAATTTTGAAAGTAGCCACCGTTATCATAATGCACGCTATCATCATTAACGGCAAAGCCAATTTGTTAGAAAACAAAAAGGTAAAGTTTTTTATTGGGGAAAATTCTATTGACGATAATGCAGCATCTGCTCCATCTGTAAAAAAGTCCACTTCATGAGAGTTAAGAAGTCTTAGATTGTTTGTAGCATATTGCAAAACTATACCAATAGCGTACAATACAGCAAAATACAGTATAAGTAAAATCAAAATTATCTTCGCCCAATAGTTTTTCAGAAACTCTTTTAAGTTATTGAGAAAAATTTTCACTTCAAACACTCCTATTTTCTAACGTCGATAAATAGTTCTGGATTTACAAATGAGAATTTATAAGAATTTCCGTCTTTAACTGCTGTACGCACTTCAAAATGCAAGTGATTACCAGTTGACAAGCCAGTGCTTCCGACTCTTCCCAGAAGAGTATTAGTATCTACAAAATCTCCCACTTCACGAACGCTTGGATTAAGCATGTGGTTATATGTAGTAAAATAATATGTCCCATTTATTTCTCCGTGGTAGACAATTATGTAGTTACCATAGGAATCATTCGTTCCAATTGCTACTACATAACCGTTGGCTACTGAATATATAGGGATACCTTCACCAGCTCCGATATCAATACCCGTATGGAATACCATTTTCTTTTTTATAGGATGGATACGCCAGCCAAAATCTGCTTGAGAACTTCCCGAATATCTATATGAACCTCCAAGAGGCACAGCCATTTTTTGTGTAACAGAAAAATTTATTTTATCAGATGGAATAGTATATTTTTCTATAGCATCTGACAAATCTTTGCCTCCTGTATTATATTTATTTGCTTTATAACCATTTTCACCAACGCTTCCGCTATACTCATTAAGCACGCCTTCAAATATTTCATTCAAGGACTGTACCTTCTTTCCCGCTGTCTCCACTTCATTAATTCGAGCTTCTTGTGGAATAGATGCATCTGTTGTGTTGGTGAGGTCTTGTAACCCGAATATAGAAGGTCCAACGGTATCTATTGGCTTAACAGTTATTGTATATGTAAAACGGCAATAAGTTTTAGGCTCTTTGGTTTCATCTATAACATTTTGCTGCAATTCTTCGTCCCACACTGTTTCATATTCATACGACACATCTCTTGTTTCCTGTATTATAAGCAGCTTATCGCTTTTATCCTTTAACATTTTCTTCAAATCTTTAATGTCATAAAGTTCTGCCTCATCTTGCATTTCCATATCAGGGTTTGCTGCTTTTTCTATCAGATATTCCCTATCCTTATAGACAGAAAACATGGCATAAACTTTATAAATTTCATTTTGCATGATTGATGCATTTTCAAGAGGGTCAACAACTTTATATTCACTGCCGTCATATCCTTTTTTGCTTTCTTTATACATCTTATCAATTCTATCACGGCAGTCTTTGTCAGCCTCTTCATATGCATCTACTACTGTATCTACGATTCCTTGTCTGAATTTTTCTGTCTCAATTTCCTTATCACTCTCAAACGATGAAAGTCCATCATCTTTTGGAGCAAATAACCATGCAGTAAACAATATTGTAAAAATAAAAATTCCAAACGTTATAAAAAAAAGCACAGGTATAACAATCTTGAGTAATGGTTTTATATTCCCAGATGCTGCCTGAGCTCCTGCTTTCGCTACTTTTGCAACTTTTTTAGCACCACTTGCGGCTTTTTGGAGACCATTGTTATTTTGATTTTCGTTATCCATATTTAATTCACCTCTTTTAAAACAAGGGAAGTGACAGACTAATAAAAATTATTTATTTTATTATACTCCAATTTTTCAGTTATGTCAAAAATGACGAAAAAAGAATGAGCAGATATAAATTCTACTCATTCTTTGAGAAATACAATCATTTTCGTCGCTTTGCTTTGTGTTGTTTATCAAGTTGTTTCGGGGTTCCAACGATAAGTGGTTGAGAAAATTGAAGTGAAGAACTTAACAATGATATTCATTCCGTTAATAAAAACCCAACCTAATGCAATCCTCTTCATCCAACTCGAAGCAGCTTCTACTGTTTTGCCGTTAGAAGAAAAGAAATACATACAAGCAGCAATCGTTTCGCCCACAACTGCAAGCACGGTCGATATTCCTGCTATAGCTTTATATATTTCTCCACCTATAGTAGATATATCTTTCGTATAATTAGTGCTTGTTCCTTCAGCATATCCGCTTGGCACTACCGCCAAAATGAATGAGATAACACACATAGCTGCGACAAATACATTCATTGAGATTTTAAGATTTTGCGGGTTTGCCATTTCGTATATCATGCTGCTTTTCAAGTTCTTCAGCCTTTCGGCTAACTGACCCTTCATAGCTATTACTCCTTTCTTTTCTATCGAATCTTATACTAAGGATTAGCGTTGCTTAATCCCAAACGCACTTAGACCTTGTATTACTTCTTTATTCAAACTGCCTGCCATCATTTTTGCTTGTTTTTTGTCATTTAGCACGAGTTCACCATTTTCAAACCCTTTATTAACTTTTGCTGAGTTCGCAAATAATTGTGGGTTTTCTTTTAAAACTTCAAGCAGAGCTTCTTTTATAAGAGCTTTTAGCGATTCCTTCTTTTCTTTTTCATTATCTTTTTCCTTTTCATCGCCATACTCTTTTTCCCATATAAGTTCTGCTATATAATTTGCCTTATTGCGTTCTTTTTCGTTTAGAATTGAGATTGCATTGAAATGAATTGGATTATTTTCATCGAACTGGAGAGTAAATCGGGCGGTATGTATTTTACCCATAAACGTATCCCTTCCTCACGGACGATTGCGTTACTCCGTGTTCATTGCAAGATATTCATACCCCTCAGCATTTGCACTTATATTCGGAATGAAGACCTTCTTTGCTACGTATGGAGAACGCTTTATATACTCTTTAAGTCTTAAGGCACCACCCCCGACAAAGATTCCATACGACAGAACCAAATCAACGCCATGCTCATTGAGCTTACGAAGCAGGTCATCAACATACGCCGCCGCTTCTTCATTGATTTTCTTCGCCATATCCTGATATATCTCTTCTCCAGTCTCGATTACATAATCGATTTGTGCCTCGTCTGGAGTTCTTCCATATTCATTTTTCATTTTCCTCTTAATGATGTTATACAATTCAATAACTCCATAAGAGAAAGACTCGCAGAACGACAAATCAGGTATTCCATTGTTGAGAAGAATGACATCTGTTGTGTATCCACCAATATCAATAATGTATGCCTTGTTGAATTTTCTGATTTCTTCATACTGCGGCACGATTGCAGCATACCCTTGCGGGAAAAGTCTGACATCATTGATATTGATAGTATAATCTGCACCGCCATACTTGAAGCTTACGATTGGTCGCTTGAAATACTTCACGAACTCATCCTGAAGCCTTCCAATATGGGCTGGCGGAAGTCCTACAGCAAGTGTAATCCCGATAATTCCATCCGTACTTATACCCCTTGTCTTTATCTCTTTTGCTATTGCAAAAAGCGTAAGGATGAAATATTCGTCACTTTCAGTTTTGTCCTCCAGGTATGAAAGTCTTTCGTTTGTCAGGGTATAATATTTGCCGTTATACTCCAAAACCTCAGAATATATTGGCGGTCTCATGGCATACTCAACCAATCCAGCCACAAACGTATGATTTATGGTTTTTATGCATCTGTTACCAGTATCCACGCCAATAATGACATTCTGACTCATATTTTTTACCTCCGCACATGAATTTTGTATTTCGAAGTGTCGCTTTTTATTAAAGATGTGCCCTAAACGACTTTATTATATATCGTTTTTGCAGTTTTGTCAATTTGAAACGACGACTATTCTAAATACATTACTTAATAATACGCATTATACATCGTTTTTTCCCATTTGTCAAATCACGTTTTTGAGTAAAAAAATCCCCACCTGAACTTTTGGTGGGGACCTTTTTGAAGCTAACTATCAATATCAGAGTCTGCAGCTCCATACTTATGGCAAAGATAATCGTCAATTCCTTTGAAGTGTGTATCCCAAGCCATATGCGAAAAAGAAAAGCCTAAGTTTTTTGCTTTTTCTTCTATCTGGACGACAGCTTTCTGTACTTGCGGATTTATGTGCTTATCCATGTCAAAACACTCACAAATCCGTTCAACTCCAAGCTTTCTCAATTCCTTGAATATGGGTTCAACATATTTTTGATTGTTGACCCCTTGGACAGCCAAAAACGGTTGCCCTGTATAGAAATGAGCTATATCTGCTTTAAGTGGTCCCTCGGTTATATAGACAACCTTAGGGTAATCCACAAACCTGCCTACACAGTGTATAGCAGATGTAGCCTTTGTCCCATCTTTGCGATAGGAACTGGAGAAAGCCAGGTATTTTGGCGTGCCACTGTCACTGCGAATTTGAGCCCCTACTATCTGCCCGTTAAAATTACGGACAGGAATCAAAAAGCCGCTTAGCCCGAAGTTCGCTTTCCATTTGCCCTCATCATCGGTGTAAAAGCCTGGTACGCCGATAAAGTCTGAAATCCCGCACCGCTTCAAGAGCCTCTCTGCGAACTCATATTCCTTGTTCTTACTTGGAATCGTTTTGTACTTATTCGCATTGATTATCCCTTCTGGAAGCCCTCTGTGCATAAGGTTCTTTTTATGTTCCACACTAAGAGTTAACTCATCGAATAATGCGGTATAAACCTTATGTATTTTCTCGAAGTTGGGCGGTGCACCTTCCGATTCGGAGTTTTCGATAGCTTTTTTAACTTCTTTCCTTACTGTTTTTATCCTTTCGTTTTCGGGGAGTCTGAGTGCTTCACGGATAGCTCTATAAGCCTCCTTATTGTCCACACCCATTACTCGACCATACAACTGAAGCATTCCACCTGATTCGCCGCATTTATTGCAGCGAAACGCATTCTTCTGGAGATTGAGATTCAGATGAAACCTTTCATCTCCGCAGAACGGGCAGCAGGCGTCGACGCTTCTGCCACTTATCCTTTCTTTTTTTCGTAGCCCAATAAGAGTTGCGACTTCAAGAATTCCAAACTCAAAGCTGCCCATATTATTTTTGCCCCCTTTGAAGTAAATGGAGAGATTTTAAAAATCTCCCCATTTACTTTTACTCATGCTTTTACTTTGCAAATGCAGCAAGGATGACCTGAGCTGCCTTCTTCACCTCCTGGTTGTCGCCCGCATACTTTTCTGCATACCAGCGGACAGCATTGGGGTCAGTTGCATAAACCTCACCCATGTACTGACCCTTTTTCTGGCCAAAAGGTATCTGTACCTTCTTAGCCTCTTCAAGAGTCATGCTGTCAAAGTTGCGGGATTCCTTCTCTTCGGTCGGAGCAGGAGCTTTCTCAGCGGCTGGAGAAACAGGTGTCGCTTCAGTTGCAGGCTCTTCAACCTTTGTTGTCTCAGTTGCAGGAGCATCAGCGGACTTCTCTTCGGGCTCCTCTTCAGCCTTTTCTGCAACCGCTTCTTCAACTGTAGTTTCAGGAGCAGTCTTTCTCGGACGACCCCTCTTCTTCTTAACGGGCTCTGCTACTGTTGTTGTCTCTGCCGCCCCAGAAGCAGCGTCAACTTTGCCATCGGCTTCAACGGATGTCGGTTCCGCCTCTTTTTCGGCAGGCTGTTTTGGTAACGCACCAGCAACCAAGTCCTTGGGTATAAGACCCGCTTCAGCTACGCTCCCATCAAACCCTTCATCGGGGCTTGAGTAGGTCGTGCCAAATCCGCAACGACCAAGAGCACGGCTAATTGCCTGAGTCGCCGCCTCAGGCAGCGAGTTATTACTCTGGAACACACGTGAGCCGAAATCACAGGCAAGATAGCTGTCTATTGGGTCATTCTTATCAGCGTAGATATATGCCGTTACAACAAACAGCGAAAGCTCTGGATAGTATTTCTCTTCGCAACGGATTTTCCCATTAGGATATTCGTTGCGAAACGCAATGATACGACCTTGATTGGTCATATACTTTGCAACATTTCCGTTTACGTCAAGGATTTCAATTATGAAATCCTCTGGCTTATAACTACCAAATCTGTTCGTGTTCTCCATTAAAAAAACACACTCCCTTTAGCACTCAATTTTTGCATTTTAGATAAAACGAGACCTCTTGTGAGGTCTATCTTAGAAAATAAACATAAATATTTCGTTTTCGAAGTTATTATATATCATTTTTTCTTTTTTGTCAATTAAAAACCTCCCACACGGAAAAAATGTGGGAGGTTAAACCGTTATTCACTTTTGACTTTCTTCGAGTATTTTACCAGCCTATCTGCCAGCAGCGTATTTCTCTTCGCAACAGTGTTGTTCTTAATTGCCCGTTTTAGAGTACCTTTCTGACCAACAATGCAAACACCCTTCTTAGCCCTTGTCACTGCCGTATAGAGAAGATTTCGCTTCAACATATTGGAGTGACTGAACAGAACTGGTATGATTACATAATCATACTCAGAGCCTTGCGACTTATGAACGGTTGTTGCATAAGCAAGCTCAACGTGTTTCATATCGGATTCTGTGTACTCTAAAATTTTTCCTGAGAAGTCAATTTTGAACCGATACACGGAGCGTTCATCGCATGAAAGTTCTTTGTATATTGCGATGATTTTACCGATTTCTCCATTTGCAACCGCATCGTTCTTTGTCTGTATAATCCTGTCACCAACAATAAATGTACTGTCTCCGACAGTAACGGTATTTGGGTTTTTATTAATGCGTTTCTGGAGAATCGGATTCAGCGATTGAACACACACTTCTGTATCCTTTCGTCTTGGGCACAACAGAGCAACATTGTCCGCTCCGTACTTCCTTGCGTATTCTTCATAGATTTGTACTACCTTATCAAAAGCTTCATGGTCGCCCTTGACTTCTATGAAGGAGAAATCGTTGCCGTAGACAAGCCTCGTATTACCGCTGTTTATAGCAGCAGCATTGGTAATTACTCGACTCGTTCCTTTCTGACGGTGAATAACCGTCAGCTTAACAACAGGCACAACGCCCGATGAAATCATGCCGTTGAGGACATCACCCGCACCGACCGATTGGAGCTGGTCTACATCGCCGACAAATATTATCTTTGATGTGCGTGGAATTGCTTCGATAAGAGCATAGGCAACACGCTGGTCAAGCATTGAACACTCGTCAATAATTATGACCTTGCCATTCAGCTTTCTGCCAGCATTCTCATCCTCATCTCCAATACATATCGCACTATGTATTGTTGATGCAGCCTTCCCCGTAGATTCAGACATTCTCTTTGCAGCCTTTCCAGTTGGTGCCATGAGCGTAAAGTCCGAATCCTGATACTCATGGAGCTTTTTCAGTACGGCAATTATCGCCTTTACAATAGTGGTCTTGCCAGTACCAGGACCTCCAGTAAGTATCAACACTTGATTTTTGACAGCCATTGCAACTGCTTTCCTTTGGTCTTCCTCTAAGGATATTCCCTCAGCCTGCTCAAACTCATTTATTGCAGACTCGACCACCTCATTTTCGATTGTATATGCAGTTTGCAGCCTCATTGCAATTTCAGCCGCAAACATTTTTTCAGCGTGCTCAGTCCTTGCTAAATAGACTCTTCCAACACACTGCCTTATCGTCTTTCCGTCCTTGAAGAGATTATTGAGCATTGCGTCAATCTTCTCTTCGGTATACAGGGGGTCCCCATAATTTGAGTTTGCAGAATCCTTAAGCTTTGCTACGAGTTCCTCCTGTTCCATAAAAAGATTTCCATTGAACTCCGCTTCTTCAAGGAAATTAACTGCGAGCCACTTGAGCCTTTCTTCAGAATCAACGCCGCTTAAGTTGTATTTCAAGGCTATACGGTCGATGAGCTTAAACGGGACAAGAAATGGCTCTCCGCAGAACTTATATATGTTCGACTCTACAATGTGAGTAATTTCTTCCTCACTTGTAAGGTCGGAAATCCTTTCAGCAACATCTTGCGGAAATTCATACTTCGAAATAAGCACCATTTTCGCAAGGTTGCGGTATGTTAAATCTCTGAAGGACTCGCAAAACCGCCTTACTTTTTCTTCATCACCAGCGGGGAAAAAGTTCTTGATGATTTCGGGATGCTTAAGAGCCTCCCTCAGCCAACTCCCAAATCTCTGGTAAAGTTCATTTGCAAGGTCAGGGCTACCACCTTCAGCCTCATAGGAGAGAAGATACAACAGTTCGTCATCCGTATCTGCCGAATAAGTGTAATCAGAAACAACAAACTGCTTGTTCTTCATATCCCAGTCTCCGTATATCTTCACTTGCCTTTTAGTTTTAATTTTCTTTTTAGAGAATATCCTGATATCCTCTTTATCCGTTTTGAAGATATATGCATGCTGTTCTCCAAAGCTAAAAATATTGAAGACACAGCATCCTTTTAGCTCAATCATTAAGTCGCCTTCTCCTCTCTATATCTATCTTTTTGCCCTCTCCTTCTTCTTCTTAGCTTTTTTCAAGGAGAAGACCCGTGAGGATTCCTTTTTCACAGACACACAATCGGCATAAGCCTCAGGATAGACCAACTTCAACCTTTCGGTATCTACGTTGGTTCGGCTTCTCGGCGATATAGAAACCTCGTAATACTGGTCAGGCTCACCTGGAATTTCGATAATTCCCTTTGTCGCAGTTCCAAGAGCCTCCCAGAACGGAACTTGAAGGTTTTTCTCCTGCTCTTTAAGGACCTCCACAATTGCTTCCTGTTTCTTCCGCTGTTCAACTATCGTAAGATACTTTTTGACCAGCGGTAGATAATCTTTACTTTCAAGATTCACAGGAGGCAGGTCTACGTCTGCAGGTCCGCTATATTTTCGAAGCACTGCGATATCCATTTCTCCATCACCAGAATAGTCTGGCTCAACTCTTGCGAGAACATTGTTCTCCCAGAAGTCACGCTCTTCCTCGATTATTTCTGATTCATAATCGAGGTCACGCTCAATTCGATGGCACATAAAGTCACTCGGCGTATTGCCTGCCAAACATGCTATATATGCAACATCGACATTGAGTACCGCCATATAGTGACGGACTTGAATCTCGTAATACCTCGGAGGCCCAGAAAGCCAAGCCTCTTTATTAAATTGAGTAGTGGTCTTGCATTCAAGGATAGCAACCTTTCCGTCTGGAAGCCTGACGACACGGTCGATGTCGGCTATCATAAACCTGTATTTCGGATGTCTGTACATCCTTGTGTCTACGATAACCTCAAAGCCCGTTATGTGGGCGAACATCTTAGCCACGAGGTCTTCGACCGCATGACCATATTCGTAAATAAACCATTTATCATCGTCATCATCCAGGAGTACAGGTGCTCCTATTTTCTTGAGATACAGTCCCTTTTTGGTTATCCAAGGGCTGCATTCCAGCACTGCCGCAGCCTCTGAACCTCCTATGCCCCCATCTTTAAGTTTTAGCCATTCCTCGTTCGACAGCAGCGCACATTCTGCAACAACTTCTGCCGATGGGAAGAATATCTCTGTCGTCGGTTTTAGAATCTCTCTACCTATGTCAGGCATACTGCAGTTCTCCTTTCATAAACTTAATTAGTACACCCGCTTCCTAAATAGAGGCGGGTGTACATAGTAATAGTTGGGATAAGATGTAATGCTACTTCTTCTCCTCATTCTCCCAGCTCTTCCAGTTAGCCCAGTCAAAAGCCAGGCAACGAGAAACAGTTTCTTCTACGCTGCAAAGGGCTTTTTCGTCTTTCCCCTCAGCTTTCGCATAGAAAAGAACCTCACAGAGCCCCAAATATATGTCGTGAGCTGTAGCTTCCCCGTCGCCGACATACATCTGGAAATCATTTAAAGCCTTTTTTGCAAGCCTAATCGAAACGCCTGCCTTCTTTGCAGCCAGCATAAAAGCCTTACACGGCTCAGGTATTACTACCTCAGCCATCTTCCCCAAGCATGTTGCAAAATCAACATACTTGGCAAAAGTCTCGTTGAGCTTCTCTTCAAACTCAGCGAGTGTCGCACTCTTGCGGTGCTTGACATACAAGTCATCGCAAATGCGAATTGTTGCCCCCCTTGAAGTCATGAAAGAGGGTACGATTTTGGCACTACACGTTCCAATATCAGACGTGTAGATTACCAGTTGGGGCGTAAAGTTCGCCCCATACGGGCTATCCTGAGTTAACGTTTCGTATGCCTCCAACAGCTTCGGCTCATTTATCGCATACCGAGCAATCATGAAATCATGACTGACCCAGCCGTTGATAAACTCCGCCTTATCTCCGAACCTCTCATTGAGCATTTTCTCTGTGGAACTCATGAGGTCGAGCATAGACAGATATTTGTATCCGCCGCCATTGTCGGACATAACTGCCGTTGCTTTCCGTCCTCTAATAAGGACAGAAGAATAGCCCTTTACCTTTGGATAGCACAGTCCGAACAACTGTGACATCTCATCGGGGTTAAACATAGATATCGTGTCGCCGTGGACGCCTGCTCTGTCAAGCATAGACTTAATGGCAGTACCCCGAACAGGGTATATCATGCCGTTAAACTTAATCGCCAAGCAAGTGCCCCGCATCATTGTGTCCTGAAGTGCCTCAGCGTCACATCCCAACTCTTTGGCAATATCAGTTGCCATAATCGGGAAGTTCTCGACTGGACTTACCACGATTTGCTTCGTTTCAGTCCGAATCCACTGCGAGTCTTCTTCCATTTCGGCAAGCGTCGCACGCATAGCAGAAGACTCAACAAAACTCTCATTGTACAACTCCGAAATAAATTTCTCTTTGCCCATTTTTGCACCATCCTTTTTGAATTAAATAAATTTATTAAAAAAACACCTTTTGGCTTTTTCCAATAAGGTGTTTTCGTTTCACTTAGTAAATAATACAAACTATTTCTTTCTCGGATTTATTATATGTATTTTTGCTGTTTTGTTAAAAAGTAATGGTCAACACAAATAACAGGCGTTATCTGCATTTCTGTTTTACGATTTAGATACCAATAAAAAAATGAGACAGCCAGATGCCGTCCCACTAAATAAAATGCTGTTTGTTGAATTAAAATTTTTCATTCAATACTTGCTCTATATATGATGGCAAGGTGTATCTTATCCTAAATTCGGAAACCGTTCTCTTCAAAAGAGTATTGATTTTGTCGGCGTATGTAAAAGCAACAACAATATTTTTTACATCACCAACAGAGTTTCTGTCCTTATATTCAAAGAATAAATATTTCTTGCACATTTCAGGATTAAACGAATCGAAAACGATTTCCATATTACGCATTTCCTGAACACTGACAACTTCCAAGCCTCTGAATTTCGTAATGATATTTTTAAGTTGTTCTTCTGTAATAAGCCCTATATTATAAGCCGCTATCTCGAAAACAACAGAATGTTTCTCCATATTTGTGTTCATTTCCGCAATCTCGTCGTATATCGGCTTTAAGTTGTCTTCCGTAATAAGCCTTTCGCCAATCATATAATCAGTTATAACATGGAAAGTTTTCATGTTCAAATTGTCTATTCTCTCTTTTATCAAACTCACTATATTACTCATAAATATCCCCCCGTTAGTTCAATATAGCATATTGTCTTGTCATAACCATAGGTTGCATATCTATCTTTATCTGATTTCTCTCGTCAACATATTGAGAAGCCAGTTTCCTTCCCATCCCGCTGACATTGAAGAAAGGCGTTACAGTATGATGTTCCCACTCGACCGTGAATTTGACTTCATACGTTATCACATAGTTATACATTACATCAAAGGCATTTATGCCGTTAATTATTTTAACAGCATCACTTTTTGTTGAACCAAAAAGCTTCAGGTATGTTTTATATACAGGGTCAGATGGGTTCATACCGCTTGTCAGATTTACGAGTTTTGGCCCATTTGTGATTTCTACCTTTACAGATTTGATTCTTAATACGTTCGTTCCTGAAAATGCTAAAGACTGGACTTCATCGCCTGTCGGATTGTAGTTTGCTTGAACAATTTTTGTAAGGCAATCTTCGAATTCTTTTTGTAGCCTGGTCTCTTCCAGGTATGTCCAGCCAAAAGCAAAAGGTCCAAGAACACTACTATTTGGGTTTGACGGGTCATATGAATTAACCTCATCCCTTAGGAAGCCGATTATTTCCTGGAAGTCCGAACTACTTGCCGTAAATCCGTTTTCTCTTCCCTGCTTTTCAAGGGAATCAAGATAGGCTATATACGCATTTTTATACTGAGGTTTACTTATATCGTAGGAACTTCCCACATCATCATCGAGACCAGAAAATTGTGTTATTTCGAAAGATTCCAAAGCGTATTTGCTTGCAATTGTCATAGCTGTTCTTAAATTATGCGTGCTTGTGCTCATTGCATTCAATTCGACGATAGAAGAAAAGACGATACTGAGAACAAGTACTCCAAGAATAATAAGAGCAGTATTTCTAAATATCTTCATCTAATACCCTCCCTTATTTATCCTTGTAGAATTTCATTCCCATTGTCACATAAGATTTCTTGATAGGCACTGTTATTATAATACTGCCGCTTCCGTTAGGGTTGAAAAACAGTGGGAGTTTGAGATATCCAGTAAGTTCGACTTTTATAATAGAACCCTTTTGAGGTGCATCGACATAAGAAAAATATTTCTTTGTCCCAGTTTTATTCGTTACCTTATATGAAAGATTTGGTGAATTTAAATTCGTATCAAATTCGAGCCAACTCGTTTCAGATGCTTTTAATAATTCGTTGTACATATCCATCGGTGTGTCGGTTCCGTCATTCGATAAACAGTTTTCCTCAGATACCATAATAACAAGCTCGGACAATCTGTCTTGCACTATGTTGTTTGCGTTTACCCAAAAGACTCCCCATGTTATCAGCATGAATGCCAATGTTGCAATTATCGTCCATAAAAACATATAAGCAACTTTTTTATACAGTTCCATAGCTTTATTCAGTGTCTTTGCTCTATATTACAAAGGCACCTGCTCCTTTCCTTATGTTATAGCGACATGCCGATAAATGTAGCGAAGTAAACAATCATAACGATTGCAAGGATGAAAGTAACCATGAATGCTGTGATTTTATTAGCTTTCTTTTTTCTTTTTTCAAGGTCAGCCAACATCCAGTCTTTCACATTTGCCTGTAAAGTATCTCTGAAAGTTGACATTGCAAGATAGCTTGCTTCATCACCTTTGAGCCTTAGTCTCATAATGGAGCAAAACTTATGTATCAGTGATGAATCGCTGTATCTTGCGTCAAGGCTTCTTAATGCGTAATCTTCACCCTGCTCAAGGTCCAAAAGAAATCTTTTAAGCAATCTCCTAAATGCACCTGTTGCGATTGGAATATATGTAGACACGATATCGCTCATAAGAATGCTCGTATCTTTTTTGTTGTATTGAACATAGACTGTATCAAAAAATGCAGGGAACTGGAATGTTATTTCTTTCATTCCTTTTTCGTATTTATCCTTTATGTTCGTTATCGGCATTCTGTAAACGGCATAAGCACCAAGCAAACCAATAATTGCATATTTCCAGAACAAAGATAATAGTAGGCAGGCGACTACATACACTGCCAAATATAACATTTGGTCGAAATGAACCTCTTCTGGCGTCTTAATCTTTACGCTGTCTGTTTCTGTAGCATCCAAAAGCTGTTGTAAATATTCACGATTGTTTTCTGAGAGCCCAAGCAACGGGATTCCCTTATATTTAGTTACAGTTTTTCTTTTGAAATCGCTCCAAAAATCAGGCTTGTTTTCATCCATCTTTTCATTGACATTAAAAAGCCTGTTCTTTGTGGTCTGCTTTGCATTACTTTTCTGCTTCTCCACAAAAAAACTTTGCCAAATAAATTTAGCAAATATGATGAAAACAAAGATAGCCGCACCAACAAGCAAATAAAACATTGTCATTTACGAATTCCCCTCACTTCCCATACTTGAACGGCTTGGACTGGATATATTGAATATAGATAAACACCAATGCCACTATCACGAAATAAAACACAAGTAATGCTTTTCCAAACCCAGAGAAGTAGAAGTGTCTGATATCTGCATACGACAACATGTTGTAACAAATAAATCCAAGTATGATACCAATAGACATAAGAAAGTTCTTATTCATAGCACTGAATGCCTTAGAGCATTCTCTATCAAGCTCTCTGACAAAAGCATTATGTGCAATATTGTACTGGAATATATCTTCCATTCCAGGACGTCTTTCTCTTTCATAAGCTTTCGCTTTTTCGCAGAAATCATCAAACTGCTCTCCGCATTTTTCATTAAGTGTATCTATTGCCGTATAGACATCGACGTTTCTGTCGTAAATACTTCTTACAAAATCCTCAAAAATCGGCTGAATCGACTTGTCCATCATTTTATAGTTGTCTTCAACTGCCTGCACAATTCCTTGGGACATGGAGCTGCACAGAAAATCTTCAGCATCCATGAGGGCGTTCTTTCTTTTTGTATGATGCAATCTTGAAAGGAGAAATACAACTGCATACATTAAAATAAATATTACGCCAGAAACGATTGCGGTAAAGAACAAATTTTTTAACCAAAGGTAAAAAACTATTGCCAGTACACCGACTATAAGGTCAATGAACGTATTGAATCCCTCTACTGTTATTCCCTTATCTCTCCACCCAATGTCCAACAATATTTCATTCACGAAAGAATAAAATTTGTAAGAACTATTTTTAAGTTTTTCTTTTTTGCTCATCATGGAGAACTTTTCTTCATGCTTGAGTTTTTTCTTTCCTGCCCTTTTAGCAAGATACATGAGAAGGTCTTCACTAAGCTGTTTAATCAGTTCGATTGGGCCAACACCAGAAATCAATTTTATAACTTGCAAAGCCAGTATTGCACACACGAAAATTACTAATTTGATAAGTGTCGGAAATTCCATTATATACTTCTCCCTTCAGGGTAATTCCAAAAATCGATGAGAAAATCGCTGGTATAAGAAATCAATTGATGTTGTTGATTATACCTCAACTTTGACTTTTTGTCAATTTGAAGGAAGACATAGGAGTCCTTTTATGCCGTTAGCGAGAAATGAATGTGGTTTTATTTCTGTTTTAGATATCATAACTTCCTGCAATCACATTTTCAGGGCTTGCTTTTCGAACTAATATTTCAATTTCATCTTTAGTTGCTCCAGCTTCCAAAAGAAGTTTCTGCGTAGACTCGCTTATCGTACCCACCTGAACATGCATACCGTTAATTTTCTTTTCCGCATCCAACCCGTTTGAGTCAGGAATAAACTTGAAAATCGGGTTTATTACAGGTACGGTAATTTCTCCTCTTTCTTCGGTTCCTCGGATTTCATCTATTCTGACTACTTTTTTTGTACCATCAACAAGTATTCTCTGATTTACAACGAATTTTATGGTGTTGCACGCAAAGTTCATGACATAATTTCTCGATACGTTTTCGTTGGCTGCCATAACATTAACAACATATCTGCTTAAGGCACTTTCTGTATTTGATGCATGGAATGTTGCCAAAAAAGGTCTTTTAGTATCTGCAACCTTCATAGTAAGGTCAAATTATTTTTGTCAATAATATCACATTTCTATACACTTGCCACACCGAGAAATAATCGTAAAAGCCACAAATCCTCTTACCCAGTTAATATTGAGGAGAACTTGTGGCTTCTAATCAATATTTTATATATCGTAATTCCCTATTATCATATTTTCTGGGCTTGCTTTCCTTGTTACGATTTCAATTTCTTCCTTTGTAGCTCCTGACAGCAACAAGCTCTCCTGAGTAGCTTCACTGACCGTTCCCACCTGAGCATGCATACCTTTAATTTTACCGTTTTCATCCACTCCGTTAGGGTCTGGGATGAATCTATAAATCGGGTTTACAATAGGAACAGAAATTCCGTTTTTAACCTCTACTCCACAAATCTCATCTATTCCAATAACTTTTCTTGTTCCGTCAGAAAGTCTCTTTTGAGAAACAATGAATTTTATATTATTGCAAACAGTTTCCATGACCAAGTCTTTTGAAGCACTTTCACTGCCCGCCATAACTGCGGATACATACCTGTTGATAGCTTTTTTGGCGTTCTCGGCATGGAATGTCGTATAAAAATGGTGTCCTGAGTTTGCCGCTTTCATTGAAAGGTAAAACTCTTCATCGTTTCTCAGCTCACCAAATACGAATACATGCGGAGTGTATCTCAATGCATGGTCCATAAGATGTGGGTACGTCGGAGAACTGCTCTTTTTCGCAAATTCTCCCTTTAGGTCTTTCGCTTCCCAAGAAACGACGTCTCTGATGATGTTGCCGTTTTCATCTACGGTCGTCATATCGATTTCTGCAGGGTTCTGTATTAGCAATATACGCTTATTAAGGGGAGTCTCCTCCAGAATGGCTTGAAGCGTAATCGTCTTTCCTGAACCAGTGCTACCTACAACGGCTGCAGTAAGGTCTATCTTGGGCATGAGTGCCATAAATTTAGCCATATCCGAAGAAATAGTCTTAAACCTAACAAGGTCAGGAAGCTTATATTTCTTGCTTGAGAACTTACGAATAACACAAGTCGGTGACTTTGCGTGGCTTGCTTTTGTCCTTGCAGATGCATATGCATCACTGGCAGCAATTCTGTATCCTTCGATTGTCGTACCGTTCACAAGGGAATCGGACGTAGACATTGTGACCTTTGAATATTTCAGCATATTATTGATAAACTTTGACACATCATCCTGCGACTTGAAGTATATCGGCTGACCCGTAAGTGAATCTTTAAGCGGCTGAGAAATCCCGCCTTTTTCAACCCATATACCACCTGGCATCGTACCGTCGTTTATTCTGATTTCTGTGATAGAATCGTCGGTCATTGCTTCCGTAAGGATGCCGTGGTTTGTGATTTCGTCGATAAGCCTTGCCTCAAGCAAAGAATAATTCATCTGTCCGTCTTGGACATATTCAGCAACGATAGGTTTATATTTGAGAAGATATTCCCTGATATATTCGATGAGAATTCTTCTTCTGTCTTCATGAGTCATATCGTCTCTCATATTTTCGTACAGTTCTGTAGAGTTGTCTGCTATATATGATTGTATCTTTGAAATACAATTCTGGTAGTCTATTTGGGTCGTATGCAAATATACTCTACTGAAATTTATTTTGGAATCCGTCCAAAAGGATTGGCTTATATCCATCAACAATCGCTCCTTTTATTTTGTAGTTGAGAGGGCTTTTTGATTTTGCTCTCCTTTTTCATCAATAGACGTCTCGTTGCTTATTTCACTGTTATTTTGACGTACTCTGCACGACTAAAGTCGGCAGATTCTTTCCTGTATTGCTACAGGCTACATTGCATATTCGGTTCATACCGAATACCAATGGGGGACGCCATAACCCCAACTACTTGATTTTCA
>Ga0134100_1000437_pt1 | contig 50619 bp, 38 predicted proteins | sample 11_taG_2_FD_94444 | JGI IMG/M metagenome (GOLD analysis project Ga0134100, IMG submission 94444) | Switchgrass degrading microbial communities from high solid loading bioreactors in New Hampshire, USA - 11_42_5_180_A3 metaG | ecosystem: Engineered > Bioreactor > Semi-continuous > Anaerobic >...
GGTATAATAGTCATGAGACCTAAACGCTCCTTTCTGGGAGGTAATGGTTATGTTGGTGATTCCATTATACCAGAGGCGTTTCAGGTCTCATTTTTATTATTAAGTTAACAGAACAAAAAAAACTGCATGGAGGTATTAAAATGAAGAAAAAGTTATTTAGGTTCATGAGCTTGGTTATCATGTCTCTGTTACTCCTTTCAGTGCTTGCAACAGGATGCTCTTCTAAAGATGAACAGGATAATGGAAGCACAAGTCAAACAAATCAAACAAGCCAATCTTCACAAAATGACGGGAAGAAAAAAGAAGAAGTAGAGTTAGTTGTTGCATCAGTAAACAATGGACCTATGGTTACTATGAGTGAACTTTCCGATGTATTTACAGAACAAACCGGTATTAAGGTCAGCTATGTCATGCTCACTGAAAATGATATCCGCTCAAAAATTCAGCAGGATGTTGCTGTTGGCGGTGGCCAGTTCGACCTTGTTACTCTTGGAACCACTGACATAGGAACATATCTGGATAACGGCTGGACTGTAGCCCTTCAACCTTTGTTTGATAAAATGACAGATGAAGAGAAAAAGTGGTATGACTTTGACGATCTTATTAAAGCCAATATCCCTGCTTATTCTTCAAAAACAAAAGGACTTGCTGCTATCCCGCTATACGGCGAAAGTACAATGATTATGTACCGTAAGGACCTTTTTGAAGAGGCTGGACTTACAATGCCTGAAGAGCCTACATGGGAACAGATATATGAATTCGCAAAGAAGCTTCATAACCCAAGTAAAAACATAGTCGGAATGGCACTTCGTGGTAAGCCGGGTTATGGTGAAAACATGTATGTTTTCGGTACAATCCTCTACGCATATGGCGCGCAGTGGTTTGACATGAATTGGCAGCCTCAATTGCAGACAGATGAAATGAAAGCAGCATGGGAATTCTACAAAAAGCTTCAGACGGAAGCAGGAGCTAAAGATGTTACTTCAAACGGTTATACTGAGACTTTGAACCTTATGGCAAGTGGAAATGCGGCAATTTATTATGATGCTACAGTATCTGCAGCAGTTTTCGAAGCTGATGATTCGCCTATAAAAGGCAAAGTAGGATATGCTATGTCACCTTCCGGCCCTGGCAAAGGAAATACACAGACAATAGGTGGATGGGGTCTTGCAATTACAGCCTCCAGCAAACATCAGGAAGAAGCTTTCAAGTATCTCACCTGGGTAACCAGCAAGGACTATGTAGAGCTGGTAGCAGAAAAAGAAGGTTGGATAAGTGTACCTTCCGGTGCACGTACTTCCACATATACCAATCCTAATTATAAAGCAGTGGCAAACTTTGCTGACATAACGCTTAAATCCCTATCTAATGCTTCATTTGACAGACCGGCAGTAAATGAAACACCATATGACGGCAACTCACTGCCGAACATTCCTGAATATCCGAGCATTGGTGAACAGGTTGGGCAAATACTTGCAGATTATATATCCGGTGGAAAATCCATTGACGACGCTTTGGCAGAAAGCCAGAAGATTGCTTTGCAGGCAATGAAAGACGGAGGCTATATTAATTAATGCAATTGGTTCCGGCACAGCGGGTAGAATTTTGAGAATAAACAAGAAAATACATGCTCTGTAATGTAAGCTATTCAGCTCATATTATGGAGCATGTATTAAAAAATATGTTGACTAAAAGGATAAAATAAGAAATCATATTAAGTAAGAAATTGTATTTATATAAAAAGCCATATTAAATAAAAAATCAATGAAAGCGGGTGAATCCCGGTAATGCAATTAAGCAAAAACTTAATGCAAACAAACAGGAAAGCAAAAAAGAATTTATCCAGATATCTTATTTTACCAGCAATAATATTTGTAGCTATAATTACACAAATACCTTTTATAATGACAATAATTATATCCTTTTTGAAATGGAATGTAAAAAGGCCCGATATGCCCATTACGTTTGCAGGATTCGATAACTATATTTATATATTCTCTGATAGCAATTTCTATAGAGTATTGTTGAATAGCTTTATACAAGCCTTTGTTTCACTGGCGTTGTGTACTGTTTTGGGATTTTTGCTGGCGCTTTTGTTCAATCGTAGTTTTAAAGGAATTTACTTCGCACGTTCGTTTATTATAGTTCCATACTTTGTTATGGAATCAGTAGTAGGTATCATATGGAAGACGTTGATATTAAGCCCTTCCTTTGGTATTAATCAGGTAGTGGCTAATTTCTTCGGGGCGGAGCCTATCGCATTCTTTAGTAGCGGACTATCTCTTGTTACTATTATAATTTTGATTGTATGGCAATGGACTCCGTTTTTATTCATGATTTTACTAGCAGGATTACAAAATTTATCCGAGGATGTTATTGAAAGCGCAAGGATAGACGGCGCAGGCGGATTATCCATGATCTATTATATTAAAGTGCCGATGATAAAGAATTATTTTATAGTTGGAATGATGTTTGGACTTATAAATATACTGAAAGTATTTGGATTGGTTTTCGTAACAACACAGGGGGGGCCTGGAGTATCATCTGCAAACCTTCCATACTATGTTTACCGGACAGCATTTTATGATTGGCAGATGGGTCGTTCATCAGCTATCGCGGTTATTACTGTTGTAATTACCCTTATAATTATCCAGAGTTTCTTTAATCTCATGAAGCGCAGGCAAAAAGGGGGTAATGTCGCATGACGGCAAAAGAAAAAAGAAAGTTAAAGAGTAATCTCACAACTCTTGCAACATGGCTGGTGTCAATCATATATGCTTTTCCGATTCTTTATATGTTTATTACGAGTATTAAGCCCGAAGAAAAGGTAGCACCTCCCCGGTGGGACTTTACGCCTACCCTTGAGAATTATGCTGTCGTTTTTTCAGACGAACTTTTTACACATTTATTTAATTCAGTTATCATTACATTGATTACAGTGCTGCTGGCTATTCTTCTTTCGCTGCCTGCTGCTTATTCTATAGTATTTGGCAATTTAAAGAAGGCAGAAAGTTATTACAATTGGTTTATAACAACAACGCTGTTGCCTGCTGTAGCAGTTGTAATTCCGATTTATTTGGCATTTAATTATGTAGGGGTCCTTGATACAAGGCTAGGACTGATACTTCTTTACACAGGCGCAGGTGTTCCCCTGATGATATGGATGGTCAAAACATTTTTTGAGGACGTGCCCTATGAAATCATAGAAGCTGCAGATATAGACGGTTGTAGCCGTTTCACTTCATTTTTTAAAATCGTACTGCCGTTGATCAAGGGTGGTATTTTCTCTACTGCCTTACTGGTATTTATTACGACGTGGAATGAATTTTTCTTTGCAGTTAATATGACTTATTCCAAGTCATCGACATTGTCTGTCTACCTGAACAGGTTTCTGACCCAGCAGGGCTTTTTCTGGGCAAAGATGAGTGCTGCAGCGACAGTTGTTGTTATTATACCTATTATCCTGGGATTCTTTACTCAGAAGACTCTTGTCAAAGGTCTTACTGTTGGAGCCGTAAAAGGATAAGTATAATCATGACTTTTAAGAGGTATGACAATGGCGGCTAACATTAAGGATGTTGCTCAACTGGCGGGAGTTTCGATTTCTACTGTTTCTAATGTAATGACAGGCAAAAAACATGTAAGCGATGAATTGAAATTAAGGGTAAATAATGCAATAGAAATACTCAATTACTATGCAAACCCTATGGCCAGCGGACTAAAAACCAGTAAATCAAATACAATAAGCGTAATAATTACTACCTTTCAGAGCGTGTTTTTTTCGCAAGTATTAAAGGGTATACAGGATGCTGTTTTAGGTAGAGGATATCTGGTAAATGTATTTGACAGCAATAATGATCTTGTTAATGAAAAAAGATACATAAACCAGCTTGTGAAATCCCTGACAGATGGCATATTATTGCTGTCCATGGCTGATTACAATAATCCCAAGGATATTAAATACCTTGAATCCCTTGGAAGGCTTTCGATAAAGAGTAAGCGTATACCTGTTGTTGGAATGGAAAGGACATTAGGACCTGCAAATACTGACGCAGTGCTATGTGACAATCGTGAGGCCGCTTCTACTTTAACCAGCTATCTTATTGATATCGGACACAGAAACATTGCACATATAGCGGGCAGAATGAATATGGAAATGAGCCAGCAGAGGCTCCTTGGCTACAAAGATGCTCTTAAAAAAGCCGGAATTAAACTCTCTGAAAATTTTATTATAACCGGTGATTTCACGCCATATTCCGGATATGTTCGTATGCATGAGCTGTTGAAAAGAGTTAAATGTACGGCTGTATTTGCCGCAAATGACCAGATGGCGATAGGAGCTATAAAGGCAATTAAGGAGAAAGGATTAAGAATACCGGAAGATATTGCAGTTGCCGGCTTTGATAATATATATTCCGGCACACTGATAAAACCGTCACTCACTACTATCAGTGTGCCTGCGTACCAATTGGGAAAAATGTCAGCGCAGATGTTGATGGACAGGATAGAAGGTACAAAAACAGGACCTGCTGAAAAAATAACACTAAAAACCCAGCTGATAATAAGACAATCCACAGATCCAACAAGAGAAGAAGATTGGGATCTTGCCAATTGGTAATCTTTTAATGGTCTGTATTTAAATATTTCAGACAGTTACTATTAATGAATTAAAATGGAGAGTGAATTACATGGATAGAATGATGACGGTTGCAATGATGAACAGACCGGGAAAGTTTGATTTTGAAAAAAAGCCTATACCAAAGGTTAAACCTGATGATGTTTTGGTGAAGCTTGAGTATGTTGGCATATGCGGTTCTGATATGCATCTTTTTAAGTTTGGATATATAGGTGAAAACTATGTAAAAGAACCCATGGTGCTTGGCCATGAACCGGGTGGTGTTGTTGTAGAAGTCGGGTCCAATGTAAAGAATTTAAAAGTTGGTGACCGCGTTGCTGTAGAACCGGGTATACCATGCTGGAAGTGTGATTTCTGTAAAACCGGTAGGTATAATCTTTGTCCCAATGTATATTTCTACGCATCCCTTCCTGTTGTTGAAGGCTGTTTTGCAGAATATATAGCCCATCCGGCTAATCTGTGCCACAAGCTTCCTGACAATGTAAGTACAATGGAAGGAGCATTGATGGAGCCATTGGCTGTTGGCATGCATGCAGCTATACAGTCAGGTATAAAAGTAGGGGCAAAAGCAGTGGTTTTAGGCGCCGGATGTATTGGTCTGGTAACCATGCTTTCAATTAAAAGTATGGGTGTCAGAGATATTATTGTAGTTGATCTTATGCAAAACAGGCTTGACCGTGCCATGGAACTGGGTGCATCTGCAGTTGTAAATGCATCAGTGTGTGATCCTGTTAAAAAGGTGCTGGAACTTACAGATGGCGGTGCTGATTTTGTATTTGAAACAGCCGGTTCAGAGACAACCATGTTCCAGACTGCAAAAATGACAAAACGTGGGGGAACCATAACGTTAGTTGGCTATACTAAAGACGGTATTGCAAAAATGAATGTAAACTGGATAATTGATAATGAAATGACCATAAAAACCGTATTCCGCTATAGAAATATTTATCCCACTATAATAGACGCTGTATCTCAAGGCGTTATTCCACTAAAGAAGATTGCATCGGATATTTACGATTTCAAAGATATACAGACAGCAATGGAATATGCAATAGAACATAAAGACGAGGTTACCAAATGCCTTGTGCGTATAAGTCCTGATGCATAAGTAGTTTGAAAGGAGAAATATATAATGAGAAGTCTTGTCGCAGGCGTCGACTTCGGCAGTGACTCTGTCCGTGCCATCATAATCGATATTATGACAGGGGAAAGGCTTGCAAAAGCTGTCTCATACTATCCCAGATGGCAGAAGAAACTGTACTGTGATGCCGGGAAAAGCCAGTTCCGCCAGCACCCGCTGGATTATATAGAAAGCTTTACCCACTGTATTAAGTCAGTAATGGAGCAAATCGGTCCTGACAGGAAAAATGACTTGCGAAGTATCGCAATAGATGCAACAGGATCAACACCATGCCCTGTAGACCGCAACGGTACACCGCTTGCGCTGCTTGAAGAGTTTAAAGAAAATCCAAATGCCATGTTTTATCTCTGGAAGGATCATACTGCGGTTGAAGAAGCAAAAGAGGTTAATGATGTTTTCTCTACAGCGGAAATTGATTATACCATGTATCAGGGTATCTATTCCTCTGAGTGGTATTGGGCTAAAATATTGCACGGAATAAGAACAGACAAGGATGTAAGGCAGGCAGCCTGGAGTTGGGTGGAACATTGTGATTGGTTTCCGGCAATGCTTATTGGAAAGACCGATCCCTTAAATATGTACAGGGGTTCATGCGCTGCCGGCCATAAAGCCCTTTGGAACAGCCATTTCGGAGGACTTCCATCTCAGGATACCCTTGCAAAGCTTGACCCATATCTTGCCCTTGTAGCAAGCCGCTATCAAAGCAAGCCGAAGCCTGCCGGCACGTGTCTTGGAACCATAACAAAGGAATGGTCTGAAAAACTCGGAGTTCCTGAAGATACTATTATCGGAGGAGGTTCCTTTGATGCTCATGCAGGAGCGGTAGGCGCAGGTGTCAGTCCCGGGACTATGGTGAAAGTAGTTGGAACATCTACTGTTGATATGCTTATTGAGGAAGCTGGAAAACTCGAAGGGAAAGATCTGAGAGCATACTGCGGGTTGGCTGAGGATTCTATCGTACCGGGATATATAGGTATAGAGGCCGGACAGGCTGCTTTTGGAGACGTGTACGCCTGGTTTTCCTCACTGCTTTTGTGGCCCATACATGAGATGCTTCCCGAATGTTCAATAATTGATGAGAATTTCAAAAAGAAACTCGCTGAAGATTTCAGTAACAGGATAATCAGGGAAATTGAACAGAAAGCAATGTCACTGACGGATGATACGGATATAGTTGCATTGGATTGGTTTAACGGACGCCGGTATCCGCATCTTAATGAGAATGTAAAGGCAGCCATATCCGGCCTTAACCTTGGAAGCACGGCACCTCAAATTTACAGGGCTCTGGTTGAAGCTACTGTATTCGGGTCAAGACGGGTGTTTGACAGCTTTATTGACAATGGCATAAACATTGAACGCCTGATTATCGTTGGCGGAATAGCAAAGAAGTCACCCTTTGTAATGCAAATGATGGCAGATGTATTGCAACGTCCGGTTATGGTCTGCAAAGAAGAACAGGTTTGTACTCTTGGCGCAGCTATATATGCAGCAGTTGCTGCAGGATTATACCCGGATGTTCCAACTGGTCAGAAAGCATTGTGTGAGCCGTATAACGCAAATTACTTTCCAAATAAGGAAAGATTGGCAAAGTATAATGAAAAATATGGGAAATACCTGTCATTAGGGAATTATGTAGAATCTGCGGCTAATAAATAACCAGAGTTAACTACAGTATCTGCTTATTTCTTTTCAGTATTTTCTTGTTACTCTTTTTATCCCCCTGACACAGAGTTAAGAAATAAGCTGTAATTATATGGGGACGGAGCATAAATTATGCTCCGTCCCCAAACTGCTTTGTCCTAAACTGCTTCACCGGTACCCTAATGACTTACTTAATACGGCTTATTTAAACGGATTCTCAGTAGGGTAAGGAAGTGAAGCAGGTTGATTGTAGGAGATCTTCGGTACACCCAGCAAAGTAAAAATATCAAAAAGTGTTTTTCCTATGTGACCGAATGCTACCGCTCCATGATGAGGATAGTGCTCTTCTATAAGTACATGGCGATAGAAGCGTTCCATTTCTTTTATAGCGAAAATACCAATGCCTCCGAATGAACGTGTTGCCACAGGTAAAATTTCACCTTGGGCAATATACGATTTCAAACCTCCCTCACTTGTTCCCTGAAGGCGGAAGAAAGTAATCTTACCGGGCTTTAAATCACCTTCAAGAGTGCCTCTGGTTATATTAGGAGGACAATCAGGCTCAAGGCATCTCTTCATTATCAACTGGTGTCTTATCTCAGGATCCCTTAGATAGCATATTGGAGTGTTTCCACAGTGGAATCCCATAAATGTTTCGCGGAGTCTATAATCGAATTTTCCAGCGATATCTGATTCATACAGGTCTGCGGGTACTGAATTGTTAACATCCAGGAGAGTCACCGGAGAGCCGCTTGCACAAATGCCTATGTATTCTGAGAGGCTACCGTAGATATCGGTTTCGCATGCTACAGGAATACCTCTTGAACAGAGCCTGGAATTGACATAGCACGGCACAAATCCAAATTCCGTCTGAAATGCAGGCCAGCATTTATTTGCAAAAGCTACGTATTTCCGTGCTCCTTTATTTTCTTCCATCCAATCAAGAAGGGTCAGTTCAAACTGAGCCAGACGGGGAAGAATATCAGGGTTTTTGTTACCGTCACCCAGTTCCGATTCCATATCAGCAACTACTTCCGGGATGCGCGGGTCGTCCTTATGCTTGTTAAAAGCTACTAAAAGATCAAGCTCCGAATTCTCCTGTATTTCAACTCCAAGATTGAAAAGTTGTTTTATTGGCGCATTACATGCAAGAAAATCTTGAGGACGGGGACCAAAAGTAATAATTTTCAGGTTGGAAAGTCCCAATAGTGTCCGTGCAATTGGAATAAACTCAGCAATCAGCTCAGCCAGGTCTTCGGGACCTCCGACAGGGAATTCAGGGATAAAGGCTTTTATGTTTCTGAGGCCAAGATTATAGGAACAGTTAAGCATTCCACAGTAAGCATCACCTCTTCCGTCAACAAGATTGTCGCCTGATTCTTCAGCAGCTGCGACATACATTACAGGACCGTTGAAATACTTTGCAATTATTGTTTCTGAAGTCTCCGGCCCAAAGTTGCCAAGGAAAACAACAAGAGAATTTACGCCGTTTTTTACAACGTCTTCAACTGACTTCATTGCATCTGATTCATTTTCTACGGTTACTGGGCAGTCGTAAATATCCACCCCAATCTTTGAACACGCTGCAACCACGGCATGACGGCGCGATGCCGATAAAGATACCGGGAAGCAGTCGCGGCTCACAGAAATTATTCCTAATTTCACCTGCGGTATGTTTTTCATAATAAAACCTCCTTTATATTAAGGTGAGCGGTGTGACGGGGGACGGTTCTCTGTCATGCGGCGGTTGAGAACCGCTTCCCATGCCGCGTCCCATATACAGAGCTTTTGAAGATGGTTTATTACATTCCCTATAAACTTAGTTCTGTCCTTTTAATAATATGATCCTGATATTCTTCGCTCAACTCTGTAAAATAACCACTCCAGCCCCATACTCTGACGATCAGATTCCGGTGCTTCTCAGGATTCTTCTGAGCGTCAAGCAAAATATCACGGTTTACTGAGTTAAGCTGTAACTGGTGGCCTCCCAGATCCATAAAGGATTTTACCAGCAAAGCAACTTTAGAAACGGCTTCCGGAGTGCGGAAGACGGTATTGTGCAGTTCAAGGGTAAGTGGGCCTCCGTTAATTACTTTTTTCAAATCAGGTTTTGTAAATGACCTTATGATTGAAACAGGTCCGTTCAGACGGGCAAACATGCTCGGAGAGTAGTTTGCCGGGAATTCTTCACCCTTGTCTCTTCCATCGGGTGTAGCAGGCATATCCTTTGAATGCCAGATATAATACATCGCCGAACCTGTTCCAGGGCGGTAAATGCCGCCACGGTCATTTTTCTTATTCTCCAGCGATTCTGCAAATGAGTTCAAAAGCAAAACAGCAATGCTATCAGCATATTCGTCGTCATTTCCAAACTTAGGTGCGCTATATCTGAGCTTGTTGCGGATCTCTTCATAACCCGTAAAATTGTTTTTTAGTGCTGCGATAAGTGTTTTAGAAGAAATTTCGTTTGTTTCAAAGACATATTTCTTTATTGCAGCCAGTGAATCAACTGCTGTAGAAATACCTGTGCCATGTATTCCGAAATTGTTGTAGCGGTTTCCGTATGATATATCCTTTGCATTTTCCACACAGCCTTCCATCATAAGTGATATAAAGGGAGCGGGGAAAATATAAACGTTTTTTGTATCATTACATATTTTATTAACTTGATTATTAATATTTTCTTTAACAAAACAGAAGAATTCATCGAAATTTTTGCAACTTTCAAGCTTGTCGAAAGCCGCATCCTCAACTGCCTTAACGAATGAAAGAGCATCTATGTTGGGAATGTCCATTCCCCTTCCGGGTATTATAAATTCCCAACAGGCAGCAACAACATAATTATAAGCGTCACTTTTATCATATCCCAGATTGATTAGCCCGTCAATTACAACATCATCATTTGAATACTGCGGAAAACCCAGTCCCTGTTTAGTAAGCTGAGTACCAAGGATATACCGTTCAATCGGTGTATTTTTGCTTACGCGCAGATTTATTTTCGGGTCTATCAGTTTTAACTCAAGGCTTGCTTTAAGACAAATTTCGGAAAGCATGTTATAACTGTCTGTTCCGTCCTCATTTAAACCGCCCAGGACGAGGCTTTGACCGTTGTCACCCTGCTGCATGCCAGGGTACAGGTCACTGTCACGGTTAAGGGATAGGAAGAATTCTTCCACAAGTTCAAGGGCACCGTCATAATCGAGCAATCCTCTGTCTAAATCACTCTTAAGGTATTTAAACATGTATTGGTCAAAGCGGCCAAGAGTATTGTGGTAGTTGTTGCCGCACCACATTGTAAAATGAAGTAACCGCAGCATCTGTAAAGCTTGCAGAAAGGTAGCCGGGGGATTTGCCGGAATATGGCTGAAACTTTCGGCGACAACCTTGTTGCCCACTTTTTCCGCTTCCAGTTTATATCTCCCTGAGAGAGCCTCAACCGAATCAAGAATCGAGAGCAGCTGCTCAAGGTAGTGAACAGATGACACATCGCCATATTTTTCAAACTTCTTAATACTCTCTGTGATTTCTCTGCGTTTTTCATTAAACCCTTTATCGAGCAGCAGGGAATAATCAACATTTATATTGCACACTTCACCTCTTTCGTGAATGTGATGAGTTGCTTTTATTGTATTTATCTCATCTTCTGTAAAAATTTCCGGCGGATTTGGAATTGTGCGCATTAATGCTATTTTTTCATTCTTTAATACAACGGCTATTTCGTTATCGAGCATGTATTTTAGGCGTATAACAGCCCTGTCGATGTCAGGTATATTGTTACGCTTAAATTTTGAGGCCAAAAGCATTGGGTCGAGAGGTTTTTGCCTGTACACACGGTGCTTTTTTTCATCAATAAAAAAATTGCGCAAACTGCTTATCCGCTCTATCATAGAACTACACTCCTTATGCCGTATTGTGAGAAAATTTTCTGAGAGATGAAAACCGGCCGGTTTACATCGAACATAGGGTCATAATTCCTGTTTACCATTTCATACTTTGCCCCTGCTGTTTTGTGGTATGGAAGAAGTTCAACTCTTTCAAGCATTGGTGCGTTTTTTATCAATTCAGCCACATCGCAAAAGTTGGATTCGTTGTCGTTAACTCCTGGGATAACAGGAATGCGTACAGAAAATTTTTTATTTCCACTGCATAGAGATGCAAGATTCTCAAGGATTATTGCATTGTCAACCCCTGTATATTTCATGTGAAGGTGGCTGTCAACAAGTTTTATGTCCATCATTACGTAATCTGTCATGCTTATAACCGACCTGAATGTCTCATTATTCGCATAGCCTGAGGTTTCGATTGCCTTGTGGATGCCTGCCAGCAGGTAGAGCGTTTCCAATAAAAATTCCGGCTGCATTAAAGGCTCACCACCCGAGAAAGTTACGCCGCCCCCGTACGCAGCGTAATAGCCGCCTTTTTCCTTGATGTATCCGGCGAGTTCTTCCGCTGATATGTGTTGACCACATATTTTGCGAAGGTTAAGCGGGCATTGATGAATACACTTTCCGCATGTGATGCATTTCTCATTATCACACACCTCTTTGCAGCGTCCGCAGGAGATGCAGGATGCCTTGCTTACCATAAGTTCAGGGCACATTTTCTGACCCTCGGGATTATGACACCAACTGCATCGAAGAGGGCAGCCCTTGAGAAATATTGTTTGCCTGATGCCTGGACCGTCATATACCGCAAATTCTTTTATGTCAAAAATTAATCCTGTACTCATATTTTCATGACCTGTTTTTGTTGAATTTTTATGACAACTGCAATAAATAAATGTCTTAAGTAAAATGTACAAGATGCATAAGAAAAAGTTTATATAAAAAACTTTTAACTCCAGATAAAATAGTATCATCAAAATAATTCAAAAGCAATAGTATTAATTATATTAAATAAAATTTTTTCTTTTAATTATCACGCGTACGGCTTAATATGCCTACAATATGGGAATTTTAAAAGAACTAAAAGATATGGGCTTATGATAAAAAATCTTGACAAATATACGTTTATCGAATATCATAAGAATAAAGATTAAAATAGTTTATAGAATTAACTTTTACAGTTTACACAATTAACTTTTTTGTTTCCTAATGTTTATAAAAACTATGAGAAAGCGGTGGAGTATTTGAAACTTGGCGGCAACTCGGAAGACATGCGAAAGAAAAACAGGTGTACTGTGCTTGAAATACTAATGAAATATGACAAGATTTCCCGTGCGGATCTTGTAAGGCAAACGGGTTTAAATAAAGCCACTATAACAAATATTATCAATGACTTTTCCCAAAGTGGCATTGTCAAGCATTCAGGTCCTGTTATAGCCAGCAACGGAAGGAAAACAGCTGGAATAAGTCTCGACATGAGAGATGTTGTTACGCTGGTTATTCGTATTAACAGGTATAACATCAGTTTCGCTTTCTGTAACGTTCATGGAGAGATTTCGGATTTTCGGGATGAAATGTTTGAAGATGATGACAGTATTGAAAGAGTACTTGAAATACTCCGCCGCAATACGAAGTACTTACTTGACAACAGGAAAAACAGGAAGGTACTGGGCATATCCATCGGTATTCTGGGATGGCTGTTTAGACATAATGGCCACATAATTGCAAAGACTGATGGATTTCCGGAATTAGCAAAAGTTGATATTAAAGAAGAAATGGAAAAAATGTTCCCCGGATATAAGATAATTCTTGAACACGATGCTAAATTAAGTGCTCTTGCAGAGTGGAAAGAGTACACAAAAAACACCAATACTATAAGTGGCACAATGCTGAATATTATTGGAGGTATAGGATTTGGTGGAGGTATAATCATAAACGGTGAATTGTTCCACGGCAGTAACGGTGTAGCCGGTGAAGTCGGACACATGGGTATAAACTTTAATGCTGTTAATTATAGCCCCAACAGTAACAGTACATATCGGGGAACTTATGAAGAATATGCGTCACCTCGTGCACTGCAGAATGACGTATTGAATCATTTGATGGATTTTCCAGAAACCATACTTAATGACCGTTCTACTCTGAAGGATATTTATGCTGCATATGAGCAAAATGATCCTTTGGCAGTATGGGCTGTAAACCGGAGCGCACGTCTGATGGCATATGGCTTGACAGGGCTTATTTTCGTAATTAATCCGAATGTAATAGTGCTGGGAGATAAGATTATTCACAGCGAACGGTTTATGGCAAAGCTGAAGCATTACTTGAGAGAATATCTGCCCAGCGAACTTTTTGACAATCTTGAACTGAGAATGTCCACTTTCAACGAAGCGGGAGTTCTTCTTGGAGCATCTGTAGCCATGGTAAATTATTATTTGAAGTCCCACAAAATGATAGATTTTATAGAAGAAAATTTTAATGGCTAATATTGATAATTATATCAGTAATTGGTATAAACTTGCTATATAATTATTCATCATCATTAGTGTCTCATCTTTTGCTGTTACAATATGTAATAAAATACAAATAAAGGATTTAGTAATTTATATACTAAAGGAGTGATTAGCTATGAGCATTCTTGATTATTTCATGCTCACAGGTAAAAAAGCGGTCGTAACCGGCGGAGCCCGGGGGATTGGAAATGCTACAGCAGTTGCGCTTGCCGAGGCAGGTGCAGATGTGGCCATCCTTGATATATTGGATGCCAACGGAACTGTTAAGCAGATAAAAGAACTCGGAAGAGAGTCATTTTCTATTAAAGTTGACCTGACGGTTGAGGAAGAAGTTGATAATGCTTTTGCAGAAGTCAAGAAAAGGTTCGGACGTATTGATGTTGTGCATAATAATGCCGGGATCGCTCATTGCGTCAAGTGCGAAGATATGACATTTGAAGAATGGCGCAAGGTACTTGCCATTGACTTGGATGCGGTATTCCTTGTAGCGAGAGCTGCAGGCAGAATCATGATAGCTGACGGGACCGGCGGCTCAATTATTAATACGGCTTCCATGTCCGGTATTATTGTCAACTATCCTCAGGAACAGGTTGCCTACAATGCTGCAAAAGCAGGGGTTATTCATCTTACCAAATCCCTTGCCTGTGAATGGGCTAAGCACAATATCAGAGTAAACGCAGTAAGTCCAGGATATATTTGTACTGATATGACTCCGGCGACGTCAAATAAGGCATGGATGGATACGTGGTTTGCAATGTGTCCTACAAAACGGCTGGGAACACCTATAGAAATAGCGGGTGCGGTCCTTTATCTTGCAAGTGATGCTTCAACGTTTACAACAGGATGCAACATTGTGATTGACGGCGGATATAGTTGTTATTAATCAGGAAAGGGTGTTTGTTATGAACGCTGAAAGGATTAAGGAACTTCAAATTATTGCACAGGATTTGCGTATTACAGGATTAAAAATGGTTCAATACGCGCACTCGGGGCATATTGGCGGTGCATTTTCTTTATCGGAAATTATGGCAGTATTGTATTTTGAAAAAATGAATATACGGACAGATGATCCTAAATGGGAAGACAGGGACAGATTAGTCCTGTCGAAGGGTCATGCAACGGTTGCCTTATACCCTACATTAGCCACACGTGGATTTTTCCCTGTTGAAGATTTAAGAACATTCAGAAATATTGACGGTAATCTTTCGGGACATGCAGAAATGAAATATGTTCCGGGAGTAGATATGTCCACAGGTTCACTTGGACAAGGCCTGTCAACGGCAGTTGGAATGGCTCTCGGTGCAAAACAGCTCGGTAAGAATTTTACAACATATGCGATAGTAGGTGACGGAGAACTGGCAGAAGGACAGATTTGGGAAGCATGTATGTACGCCGGTGCCCACGGCCTGGACAATCTTATAGTAATCGTTGACTACAACAAAGTTCAGTTGGACGGAACAGTTAAGGAGATTCTTGATACGGGAAATCTTGAGGACAAATTCTCAAGTTTTGGTTTCCATGTGATATCAATAGACGGTCATAATGTAGAAGAAATTTCCGGCGCAATAGATGAAGCTAAAGCAACAAAAGGAAAACCGGCAGTAATCATAGCAAATACAATAAAAGGAAAAGGTATATCCTTCATGGAAGGCAAATCACAGTGGCATGGCAAAACTCCTAACGAAGAAGAGTTTAAGGCAGCATTTGAAGAATTATATCAAAGGAAAAAGGAACTGGAGGGTTAATTATGGCTGAGAAAATCGCAACCAGGCATGCTTATGGCGAAGCGCTGTCTGAGGTGGGAAAAAATCCCAAAATAGTAGCATTGGACGCAGATGTCTCAACGTGTACAATGTCATGTATGTTTGGGGAAAAATATCCTGATCGTTTTTACAATGTAGGTATTGCAGAGGCAAATATGGTAGGAATGGCAGCCGGATTATCTACACTGGGTTTGATTCCGTTTGTGCATTCATTTGCGATGTTTTCAGCTGGAAGAACATACGATCAGATCAGAAACATAATAGCATATCCACACCTTAATGTAAAAGTAGTCGGAACTCATGCCGGTTTAACGGTTGGCGAGGACGGAGCTACCCACCAATGTCTTGAAGATATTGGCCTTATGCGTGTAATTCCAAATATGGTTGTTATTTGTCCATGTGATGGAAATGAGACCAGGGAAGCTGTACGGGCTATAGCAGAATATAATGGCCCATGCTATTTAAGACTTGGCAGGATGGCTGTAGATGTTGTAACTGATATACCGGGTTATCATTTTGAAATTGGCAAAGCTCAAATGATGAAAGATGGTATGGATGCCACCATAATTGCAACAGGAATGATGGTACAGGTTGCACTGAAAGCGGCAGCAGATCTCGCAAATGAGAACATCAATGTTCGCGTACTGGATATGCATACGATAAAGCCAATAGATAAAGATGCAATAATAAAAGCGGCAGAAGAAACGGGAGCTATAGTAACGGCAGAGGAGCACAATGTATTGTGCGGTCTTGGAAGTGCTGTCAGTGAAGTATTAAGTGAGACACTACCTGTTCCGGTGCTGAAAGTAGGTACACAGGATACATTTGGTAAGTCTGGTAATGCGGAAGCTTTAATCCAGAGGTTTGGTTTGACAAAAGAAAGTATTGCGGATAAGGTTAAGAAGGCAATTGCGTTAAAGAAATAACCGTTAAAGAAATAATTCAGATGATGGAGAAATAATACAGATGGCGGGATATGGAACTAATAGCGATAACCTGGCAATTTTGGAGAAATTGGCTACATGTTGCCATATCCCGCTCCATGTCCATCTTAGATCCCATTTATTTTATGGCCCACTTTATGTTCTGTTTATGTTCTGCTCATGTTCTATTTTTTGTCTCTATTTTTGCCTCGTTTATGTTCTGTTTTTATCCCGGTTTATATTCTTTTTATGACCCAGTTTATATCCTATATTTATCCTTCTTATGCTCAATTCTGTTTATACCCTTTTTGTGTTAAATTCTGTGTTTTTTATCTTATCTGTCTCCAAAACCACTTATGTACCATGCCCTGCGTGGCATTTTTATTGACAAATAAATAACAAACATGTTATAATAAGCTTGTCTTTGGAAGAGATTTGCTTGTTTACTTAATACATGTTTTTCTATTTTTTCTATTTTATTTAATTTAAGGAGGAGTTAAATGGCCTCGGAAAAGAAAATTTCTCCAGCAGTAATAAGGCGTTTGCCAAGATACTACAGATACCTTTCCGATTTATTAAGAATGGATATAACCAGGATTTCCTCAAAAGAATTGAGTGCAAGAATGGGAATTACAGCATCACAGATCAGGCAGGATTTAAACTGTTTTGGCGGATTTGGCCAGCAGGGTTATGGGTACAATGTAGAATACTTGTACAATGAAATAGGAAAAATTATTGGTGTAAATAACGGGTATACAATAATAATAATCGGCGCAGGCAACATGGGTCAGGCTCTTGCAAACTACACCAACTTTGAAAAAAGGGGTTTTAAATTAATAGGTATTTTTGATGTAAACCCTAAGCTCCTGGGTAAGAAGATAAGAAATGTAGAAATAATGCATATCGATAAAATTGACGAATTTGTAAAAGAAAATAAAGTAGATATTGCAGTTATCGCTGTTCCTCACGATCAGACCCCTGAGATTGCTGATAAAATTGCACGTCTGGGAATTAAAGGAATATGGAACTTTTCACCAATGGATTTGAAATTGCCCTATGATGTAATAATTGAAAATGTACACTTAAGTGACGGCTTAATGGTGCTGGGGTATAAGCTCAATGAAGCAAAAAAAAGAGGGATGAACAAAAACAAGTAAGCAGGACTAGGTTTATATAAAACTATGCATAAGTTAATATGCACAATTTAATATACCTAAATAAAATTTAATATATAGATTACTTTACGAATAAATTATTGTACGAATTTTAATATTCATAATTAATATGAATAATTAATACGCGAGATATAAAATGCATATATTTTTTAATATATGTATTTTTATATTTATAATTTTTTTAGTATATAAATTTATGCGTTTCTGAATACTCTGAATCCTGCATCCCTAAGCAGTTCAAATGCAGCTTTTGTACTTTCGTTATCGGAAAAAGTTATTTTCAGGCAACCGTATTCAAATTCTCTGCTGTTTGATACATTTATATTTTTAATATTAATGCAGTTTTCACCCAGAAGTACTGCAATTTCTCCTATTATGCCGGGCTTATCAACCACATCAACCATAATGATATTTGAAGGGCTTATAAGTCCTATCCTGTCTGATGGAATCGCATCCCTGTAATCTCTTGCAAAACTGAAAAAATCAAATATTTTTTCTTTGGCGTTTTTTTCTATATATTCCTTTGACTCAATCAAGGTATTGATGAATTCGTCCAAAGCAGCTAAAATGTTTGACCTGTTGCTCATTACAATACTTTCCCATATTTCAGGACTTGATGAGGCTATTCTTGTTATATCCTTGAAGCCGCCTGCAGCCAACATCTGCATCATTCCGTCTTCTTCATCCAGTTTCCTTATAGTATTTACAAGAGCCGATGCTATTATATGAGGCAAATGACTAATGTTTCCGACAATCTTGTCATGCCTGTCCGCATCCATTATGATGGGTATTGCTCCCATGCCTGCAATAACCTGTGACATAATTTCTGTAGCAGTTTCACTGGTACTTATGCATGGAGTTAATATATAGTATGCATTTTCAAAAAGATGAGAAAAACCCGCACTGTATCCTGTTTTTTCCGCGCCTGCCATGGGATGGCCGCCTATGAAGCACGGCGGGTTTTTCATGGAGTTTACATGCCTTATTATCTCACCTTTAGTGCTGCATACATCAGTGACGATACACCCGGGTTTCACTTTGCCGGACAGGGCATCGAGGTATTCAAAGGTATTTTTAACGGGGGTGCATATAAATATAATATCAGCAGCCAGAGCATGCTCATTCAACTCGCAAAAACCATGTGCGATGGTTTCATCCCTGAGAGCTTCTTCTATCGCTTTCATGTCATTGTTTACTGCGGTTATATCTTTTACACCAATTCGTTCGCGAAGAGCCCTTGCAATGGATCCCCCTATTAATCCCAGTCCTATTATTGTAACTTTTTTATCTGATATTTTATCTGTCATAGTTATACTCTCTTTCTACAGTCTGTAATAATTAGATATAATTAATATTAATAACGATAGATTCAGTTCATTATAACTAAATTCAATTCGTAATAACCGGATTTTCTACCTATTGTCCACCGTATTTAAACTCTCTTTCGATAATTGTCGCAATTTTGGAAATGTCCTTGCACAAATTATCAAACTCTTCAGGAGTCAGTTGCTGTGCAGCATCCGATAATGCACATCTGGGATTTGGGTGCATTTCTATTATAAGACCATCAGCTCCTGCAGCGATTGCTGCTTTTGACAGGGATGGTACATACTGGCTTTTCCCTGCTGCGTGGCTTGGATCTACTATTATTGGAAGATGGCTGAGGCTTTTGACAACGGGCACCGCACTTATATCCAGGGTATTTCTTGTAGCAGTTTCGAAGGTTCTGATTCCTCTCTCACACAATACCACGTTGTAATTTCCCTCACTCATAATATATTCTGCTGCGTTCAGCCACTCATCTATAGTTGTGGAAGGACCACGCTTAAAAAGTACAGGTTTCTGAGATTTGCCCACTTCTCTGAGAAGCTGGAAATTTTGAACGTTGCGCGCGCCTATTTGGAACATATCAACGTACTTATCAGCTATTTCAACGTTCTTTTCACTTGTAACTTCACTGATTATCAGAAGTCCTGTCTCTTCTTTCGCTTCCTGCATAAGTTTTAGGCCTTCTTCTTCAAGTCCCTGGAAGGCATAGGGAGAAGTTCTGGGTTTGAAGGCTCCGCCTCTTAGAAATTGTGCACCGCTCTTTTTGGCTGCGCGTGCTGCCTCCAATATTTGCTTCCTGTTTTCCACCGAACAGGGGCCTGCCATTATGACGAGTTCCTTTCCTCCTATTTTGACTCCGCTCACATCTATTACACTGGGTTCAGGTTTGAAAGTTCTTCCTGCAAGTTTATATGATTCAACAATGGGAACGAGCTTCTCGACACCAGGCATGAGCTCAAGAGGAACGCCACACAATACCCGCTTGTCCCCTATGACACCAATTATTGTTCTTTCGGTACCTTTTGAGATATGCACCCCAAGGCCGAGTTGTTCAAGGACTTTTGTAACTTCCCTGATTTCCTTTTCTCCGGAATTATGCTTCATTACTATTACCATAGTACAACCTTCCTTTCTTTAACTGAGTGCTTATAAACATTAGGAATAGTCAATCGTTAGAAAAAATCAATATTTTATTCTTACCATAATACTCTATGCCATCAACATATCATTAACTTTATATCACCAAATAACAAGCTGAATTATATAATTCTTATAATATTTATTTAAAAATACAATTTTGATATTCCAATGTCAAGCCATAATTAACAGTAATAGCATATATTTACATATGCTTGTTTTATGAAATACTATGGGTATGCCAGCAGAACATGCGTTGTAATAATTTCTCAAATAAGTTTTTCACTGCAATACGAATTTATATGTTATAATATTCTTTGTTATCCAAAAAGAGATGATTCTTCTTTCGATAAAGGGGTTTCCTCTGTAATATTTATAGAGATAAAGTTTTATTGTAAAAATAATATATATCAGGTAGAATTAATAGTATGCTGAAAAAGTATTAAATTGCAAAATGAAATTACAAAATATGAAGGAATATTTTAAAATATATAGAATAGTAAATAGGATTATGAATTTTTAGCCTTATTTTAAGGTATCATAATATTAACGGGAAAATTTGACTGGTTGCAATTTACACGCACTATAAATTTACAGGCACTATTTATTTAAGGGGGAATTGTTATGAAAGATTATAACTCGGGAAAGTTGAGAAATGTATGTCTGATGTCCCATGGAGGGGCCGGAAAGACTACCCTTGCAGAAGCAATGTTATTTAATACCGGAGCTATTGACAGGTTTGGGAAAGTAACAGATGGTACTACAACCACTGATTATGATCCGGAAGAAGTCAAAAGGAAGATTTCTTTAAGTACAGCGATTGCGCCATGTGAGTGGAAAGATTATAAGATCAATATTATTGATACTCCTGGTTATTTCGATTTCGTTGGTGAGACCAAGCAAGGTATACGTGTGGCTGACAGTGCCATAATATTAGTTCCTGCAAAAGGCGGAGTAGCAGTTGGAACTGAAAAGTCATGGGCTTATGCTGTAGAACAGGGAATACCAAGAATGTTTTTTGTCAGTAAGATGGATGAAGAGCACGCTAATTTCAATGAAGTTTATAATCAGCTTGTTGACACATTCGGAAATGGTGTTGTAGCTTTCCAAATTCCGATAATTGAAGGAGAGAAATTCACAGGTATAGTTGATGTTATCAATTTGAAAGCGAAAAAGTTCGACGGGAATAAATTAGTTGATATAAGTATTCCTGGCGATTTACAGGATAGAATTGATGAAATAAGAGAAGCTTTGAAAGAGGCTGTCGCTGAAACGGATGAAGCACTTATGGAGAAGTTCTTTGAGGGAGAAGAGTTTACTCCTGAAGAAATCCAAAAGGGTTTATGTCTTGGTATAGCTGACGGTTCTATTGTACCTGTATTTTGCGGGTCGGCAGCGAGCAATTTAGGAATTCATTTACTCATGGATGCCATAATTGAATATATGCCGGCTCCAAATGCAAAACCCACAGTTAAGGCTAAGAAGCCCGGAAGTGACGATGTTATTGAGCTTAAAGCTTCACCTGACGGAGATCTTTCTGTCTTTGTTTTCAAAACCATAGCTGACCCATTTGTAGGTAAAATCTCAATGTTCAGGGTATACAGCGGAACTTTGAAGTCTGATTCTGTAGTATATAATTCTAACTCTGAAAAAACCGAGAAAATTTCTCAGCTGTTTATGCTAAGAGGTAAGAAGCAAATACCTGTTGATGCCCTCATTGCCGGAGACATAGGTGCAGCAGCAAAACTGCAGTTTACAAATACGAATGACACACTGTGCAACCAGGCAAAACCAGTAGTACTTGATAAGATTGAATTCCCAGAACCGGCGCTCTCTTTGGCTGTTGAGCCAAAAGCAAAGGGTGACGAGGAAAAGATAAATGCGGGACTTCAAAGACTTCAGGAAGAGGATCCTACATTTAAGGTTGAGATGAATAATGAAACGCGCCAGATATTGATTTCAGGTGTTGGCGAACAGCATCTTGACGTTATTGTAAGCAAGTTAAAGAGTAAGTTCGGTGTTTCCGTAAATCTCACTGATCCTAAGGTTCCTTACAGAGAGACAATAAGGAAGAAAGTCAAGGTTGAAGGTAAGCATAAGAAACAGTCGGGTGGACATGGCCAGTACGGACATGTATGGATTGAGTTTGAGCCCGGTGAAAGTGAAGGACTCACATTTGAAGAAAAAATATTCGGTGGAGCAGTTCCAAGGCAGTATTTCCCTGCTGTTGAAAAGGGATTGCAGGAGAGCATCCAGAAAGGTGTTCTGGCAGGATATCCAGTTGTAAACCTCAAGGCTACTCTTGTAGACGGTTCATACCACCCGGTAGACTCTTCTGAAATGGCCTTTAAGATAGCTGCAAACCTTGCATATAAGAAAGGACTTGCAGAAGCATCACCAGTGCTGCTTGAACCTATAATGCACGTCGAGGTTTATATTCCTGACAGCTATATGGGTGATATTATCGGAGATCTCAACAAGCGCAGAGGAAGAATACTTGGAATGAATCCTCAGGAAGGCGGAATACAGCAGGTTGTTGCCGAAGTACCACAGGCAGAAATGTTTAAGTATGCTACTGATTTAAGATCAATGACCCAGGGAAGAGGCTACTTTAAGATGTGGTTCGAGAGGTACGAGGAAGCACCACCAGTAGTTAGCAAGAAGGTAATAGAAGAAGCTAAGAAGTCGGCAGAAGAGGATGCTGATGATTAATATACTGTGATATCAGAGGATACCGTGAAACAGCGCGGTATCCTTTTATTTTGGGCTCTGTGTCAATAGTTTGGGTAGGGCTTAAGTAGAATGAAATATCCGTATATTTTGGCTTTATTCCCGGAACTGCAGCTTGGCAGTTAATATATATATGGATGTACAGGATTGATATATATGGACCAAATTGATACATATACAGTTGGATGAGATTCAAATAAAAAAACAAGAAATTTTAACTGTTATAAAAATTGATAAATTGCAAATATTAACAAAATATACTTGAATGATATCAAAAATTATTCTATAATATACATGAAGGTCAAGGAAAGTCAAAATCAGTAGGAGTGATAAAATGGCTAGGTTAAGCGATTTGATAGAAGCTTTTTTGAAACAGATGATCGATGATACTGACGGAGTAATAGAAATTCAGCGGAATGAGCTTGCAAATCGGTTTAATTGTGTGCCATCACAAATTAATTATGTAATAGATACAAGATTTACAACAGAAAGAGGGTATTTTGTTGAGAGCCGAAGAGGTGGTGGCGGACATATAAGGATTAGAAGGGTTAATATTAGTAATCCGGGCAATTACCTTATGCATATAATAAATTCTATGGGGAATAGTATTTCCCAACAGTCAGCAGAGGTTTTTATCAGGAATTTTATTGACTATAATGTTGTATCAGAAAGAGAAGGACTAATACTTAAAGCAGCTACGAGCGATAAGGTGTTAGGTCAGGTTAATCTTCCGCAAAGGGACATTTTAAGGGCTAGTATACTTAAAAATATGCTGGTGAGTTTGATTATATAAAATCAATATAAAAGCGGAGCTTGCATGTCATGCGCAATTGCCTGTTTATGTAGCAAATAAGTGGAAGAATACAAACTTAGCGGCCTATTTTAAGCCTTTGAGAAATTCTGTCCCGCCTTTCAATAAGAGCAGGAAGATAATATTATTTTTTTATAGAAATAAAAGTGTGGAATTTATCAGAGAGGATGAGAAATATGTTATGTCAACTTTGTCAAAAAAGGGTTGCTACTGTCCATTTTACACAGATAGTAAACAACAATAAAGTTGAGATGTATCTTTGCGAAAAATGTGCAAACGAGAAGGGACATACGAACTTTATATCACCCTTAAGCTTAGGAGATTTCCTCTCGGGTTTTTTGAGCAAGGATATTGGGGATTCATATATAGCCGCACCAAATGTTCATACTGTTTGTGATGTATGCGGGATGAGTTTTAACGACTTTCAAAGTACAGGCAAAATTGGATGCAGCAACTGCTATAAAGTATTTGGAGATAGATTGAAACCGATTATTAAAAGACTTCACGGCAACGTGGAGCATACCGGAAAAGTGCCTTCCGGGTTTTCGAGACGTATAATGGAGACTACTAAAGAAATAGAGAAGTTGAAGGAAGACCTGAATAGAGCAATTCAGGCTGAAGAATATGAGAAGGCCGCGCTGCTTCGGGATAAAATAAAAGAATTGGAAAACAGGCCTTCCGGGCAGTGACAGAAAGCGTTGTTGGAAACTGGAGGTGGGAAGATGTTTGGAGAAAATGCAAAAAACGTGCCTGAATCGGATGTGGTATTCAGCAGCAGAGTGAGGCTTGCCAGGAATTTTAATAAGTACCCTTTTCCGTTCAGGATGAATGAAAAGCAGTGTATTGAAGTGATAGAAAAAGTTAAGGATACGGTTTTCAGTACTAGTTACGCTGCTGCGGAAAGCTTCCGTTTTTATGATATTAGCAGAATGGAACCAATTGAAAGACAGGTGATGGTCGAGAAACATCTTATAAGTCCTGATTTGGCTGCGAAACAGACAATAAGCGGAGTAATAATCAGTAAAGATGAAGATATAAGCATTATGATAAATGAAGAGGATCATTTAAGAATACAATGTTTACATCGGGGAATGCAGCTGAATAGAGCATGGGAGAATTGCAAAAGATTAGATACCATGCTGGAGGAAAAGATTGACTTTGCGTATGACAGCAGTTTTGGCTACCTGACATGCTGTCCAACGAATGTAGGTACGGGAATGAGGGCATCGGTTATGCTTCATCTTCCTGCCCTGGTTATGACAGGATATATAAAGGAAATACTTGATGCATGCAGTAAGCTGAATGTAGCAGTAAGGGGAATATATGGGGAAAAAAGTGATGCATCAGGTAATATGTTTCAGATATCAAACCAGATCACACTAGGACTGACTGAAGAAGAGATTATTTCCAACATTACGAATATCTCTTCACAAATAATCCAACAGGAGAGGACATTAAGAGCTGAACTTTACCGGCAGAATTCTTACAGGTTTGAAGACAGGGTGTTCCGGTCTTATGGGCTTATCTCCAATGCGAGGATTCTCTCATCGGAAGAGACCATGAAACTTCTTTCTGATGTACGTCTTGGTGTAGATATGGGAATAATAAAAGATATTGACATAGACACACTGGATGAATTAATGGATATTACCCAGCCGGCTAATTTGCAGAAAATTACCGGAAGATCCCTTAGCGCGAGCGAAAGGGATATAAAGAGGGCTGAGCTTATCAGAGACAGGCTAAGGCAAAGACCAAAGACTAAAGGATAGAAAACAAAGGACAAAAGAATTAAATAAAGAAATAAACGAGGTGAGTTTGTATGTATGGACGTTTTACAGAAAAAGCCGAAAGAGCCATTGCGTTAGCACAGGAAAGTGCAATGGCACTTGGGCACAATTATGTTGGAACTGAGCACATTCTTCTTGGCCTGATTAAAGAAGGAACAGGTATTGCTGCAAGAGTATTGCAGTCACAGGGCGTGACTGAGGAAAGGGTAATAAAAGAGATAGAAGAACTTATAGGAAGAGGAGAACAAACGGAGCAGAAACTTCTTGGATTCACCCCAAGAACTAAGCGGGTTCTTGAGTTGAGTTTCAAAGAAGCAAGGCGAATGGGTAACAATTATATAGGAACTGAGCATCTTCTTCTTGGAGTAATGAGGGAAGGAGAAAGTGTTGCGGTAAGGATACTGATGGATCTTGGCGTTGATGCGCAGAAACTGTTAAATGAAATTGTAAGGCTGTTGAATGAGGAGATGCCGGGCTCAGGTAACATTTCAAAAAATAGCAGTTATAACAATACGCCGACATTAAACCAGTTCGGGAGAGACTTGACTGATATGGCACGGGAAGGCAAGTTTGATCCTATTATCGGACGTGATAAAGAGATTGAACGTGTCATCCAGATATTAAGCAGAAGAACAAAGAATAATCCATGTCTTATAGGAGAGCCGGGAGTAGGAAAGACAGCTATTGCCGAAGGCCTGGCACAGAAGATAGTTGAGGGCAATATTCCTGAAATATTAAAGGATAAGCGTGTGGTTACACTTGATTTGTCATCAATGGTTGCCGGCGCCAAGTACAGAGGGGAATTTGAGGAACGCTTGAAAAAAGCCCTTGATGAGATAAGAAAAGCCGGTAATGTCATATTGTTTATTGATGAAATGCATACCATCATTGGAGCCGGTGCTGCAGAAGGAGCAATTGATGCGTCTAACATATTGAAACCGTCTCTTGCAAGAGGAGAGATACAGGTTATAGGAGCTACAACTCTTGATGAATACAGGAAGTACGTTGAAAAGGACGCAGCTCTTGAAAGAAGGTTCCAGCCGATAACTGTCGGCGAACCTACCACAGAAGAGGCTGTAGAGATATTGAAAGGAATAAGGGATAAATATGAGGCGCACCACAGGGTAAAGATAACAGATGAAGCTCTTGAGGCAGCGGTAAAACTTTCTGACAGATATATTACAGACAGATTTTTGCCTGACAAAGCAATAGACCTTATAGATGAAGCTGCATCCAGGGTAAGGCTTAAATCCTTTACAGCTCCCCCAAAGCTCAAAGAGCTGGAAGAGGAAGTAGAAAAACTCGCAAAAGAGAAAGAAGAAGCAATAAAGCTACAGGAGTTTGAGAAAGCTGCCAAGATAAGAGATAGGGAGCATGAGCTCAAAAATAAACTTGAAAAGGCTAAAAATGATTGGCAGCAGAAGAATCAAACCACAACCGATACCGTAACTGAAGAGGAAATAGCGGAAATAGTGGCAAGCTGGACGGGAATTCCGGTTAAAAGGCTCACTGAGGAAGACTCTGAAAGGCTTATGAAACTGGAAGATATACTTCATAAGAGGGTGATAGGACAGGAAGAGGCTGTAAAAGCCATTGCGAGAGCAATCAGAAGAGGAAGGGTAGGACTTAAGGACCCGAAAAGGCCTACCGGATCGTTTATTTTCCTCGGTCCAACAGGTGTAGGAAAAACTGAACTGTGCAAAGCATTAGCCGAAGCATTGTTCGGCGACGAAAAAGAGATGATACGTATTGATATGTCTGAATACATGGAAAAGTTTAGCGTTTCCAGACTGATTGGATCTCCTCCGGGTTATGTAGGATATGAAGAGGGCGGTCAACTTACTGAAAAGGTTAGACGTAAGCCGTATTCAGTAGTGCTTTTTGACGAAATAGAAAAAGCACATCCTGATGTGTTCAACATACTTCTGCAGATACTGGAAGACGGCAGGCTTACGGACTCTCAAGGAAGGCTGGTTAATTTCAGAAACACAGTTATTATAATGACCTCCAATGTAGGAGCACGCCTTATCACTGAGCCTAAAAGACTGGGCTTTGCAACCGGGGACAGTGACAGAGCGAAAACTTATGAAGAGATGAAGAATAATATAATGGGTGAGCTGAAGAAAACTTTCAGACCGGAATTTCTTAACAGGGTGGATGAGATAATTGTATTCCATCCTCTGGAGATGGATCACACAATCCAAATAGTTGAGCTTATGATAAATGTTCTGGCAAATCGGCTTAAGCAAAACAATATAACTTTGGAAGTTTCCGATAATGCAAAAGCCTTTATTGCTAAAAAAGGCTTTGACCAGACATTTGGAGCAAGACCGCTCAGAAGAACGATACAAACTATGATTGAAGACAGGCTTTCGGAAGAGATGCTTGACGGAAAAGTCAAACCCGGGGACAAGGTGTTTATAGACGTAGAAGATGATAAAATTGTCCTGAGACCCGAAAAAGCAAGAAGTCTATAGAATTAGAAGTTTATAGGAAGTAACTTAACTTGTTGTGATGGGCAGTAAGATTGCACTGTGGAGAGCTTTAGAGCCAGTTGAAGAATCTTTAACACACACGAATTGATTTACCACGTAACGGGCTTACCAGCTCTTGAGCCAGGAACTCCTGCTGTCGAAAGGCCGGCACAACAAGTAAGACTAAAATTTGTTTCTAAGTTTTTTGTATGAGGCACTAATACTAAAATACTGTTAAAATAATGTTTATGACTTAGCTATATTGCGATTGAATATGATTGGGCAAACCAATGACAAAAATTAGTGTGATTCTGCGAAAAACTTGGCAAAGTTTAGTTTTATAGAATTTGATAATTTATTGATTTTAATATAGCTTATTTTAAGGTGCCTCATTAATGGTGAGGCACCTTAATTGTTGTTTGAAAGCGGTTTTTGTAATTACTTCTAGGGGGTGGATTAATTTGCGGCAGATAATTGATTGGTACACTTTAAAGTTAGCGATAAAAACATTTGTTATTGTACTGCAATACGCGTTATTTCCTGTTTTTATCTATCATTTTGTAATATCAATGTTTGGTTGGTTTAAAAGAAAGGAAGTTGATGCTGATAAGTTTGCTCCTGTCAACAGCTTTGCGTTAGTTGTAGCGGCGCATAATGAAGAAAAGGTTGTGGGAAATATTGTGCGCAACCTGAAAAGTTTGAATTATCCGTCAGACATGTATGATATATATGTCATCGCAGATAATTGTACAGACAGAACTGCGGAAGTAGCAGAAGCAAATGGTGCCAAGGTATATAAAAGAAGCAGTGGGGAAAAGAAGGGAAAAGGATATGCCCTTGAGTGGATGTTTGAGAAAATATTTAAAATGGAGAAGAGGTATGACGCAGTATGTGTATTTGATGCGGATAATCTTGTTTCACCGGATTTTTTAAAGATAATGAACAAACACCTGTGTATGGGACACAAGATAATTCAGGGCTATCTTGACAGTAAGAATCCTGCTGACTCTGTTATATCAGGAAGCTATGCCATTACATACTGGTTAAATAACAGGCTTTATCAGCTCCCCAGATATTATTTGGGTCTGAGCTGTGCAATTGGAGGGACCGGCTTTGTAGTCGCGACAGATGTCCTTGAAAAGATAGGATGGGGAGCTACGTGCCTTACTGAGGATCTTGAATTCACAATAAAATTGGTTCTAAAGGATATGAAGGTATATTGGGCTCATGATGCTGTAGTATATGATGAAAAGCCCCTGACACTCAAACAGTCGTGGCGGCAGAGAAAACGCTGGATGCAAGGCCAGGCTGACTGTGCCTGCAGATATTTTAAAAGTTTGATCAGGAAAGCTATAAAAGACAGGAGTATGGTTGCCTTTGACTGTGCTTTATACCTTATCCAGCCGGCAATAATAGTTATTAGTGGGATATGCCTTCTTGCAAACTTTTTAAAATTTGTATTGTTTTATGACTTTTCCACGATAATGAAAGCCAGTTCTATTGTTTCAGTGCTGACAACGTTGGTTACTACTTATATATCCGGGGTATTTGTTTTTATGGAAGGAAAGATAAGCCCGAAACTTTTGTGCTACTTTGCATTATTCCCATTTTATAATCTTACCTGGATACCAATAATAGTACAGGGGTTTATCTGCAAGGATGACAAGGAATGGATACATACTGTACATACCAGGTCAATAGATATTCAGGAAATAAATAATAAAATAAACTGAAAGAGGCAGGATGGTCTGAATAGGTAAGCTGACTGAAAAGTGGCATGAGAATAATAAGATAGTTCAGCAATCCGGCGTATATAATAAAAGGATAATTCAACAAGCCAGCGGCGTATAGGCTGATCAAGCACTATAGGAAAAAACAGGCATAAAAGTGTCAAATAAAGTACCTATATGCCGCTAGACTTTCTCCAGTTCTTTTATGCTAATTTCACGAGTATGAATTGTATGGTTCCAGTTTTTATTGTCTTTACTGAGAAAACCCTGTATTGTGATGGGAATCCAGGTAAGACAGTAAACAGGATAGACAATAAAGCCGAGGATTACCTTTATATTAAACTTTCCTTCAGAAAGAATTACCAAAGGGCCGTATAAAAACTGCAACGTAGCAAAGACATACCATACAGCAGTGGGAAAGACATATTGCATACTGTAAAACGGTGATTGGGGATAGATTGTTTGAATCCACATCATTACTGTAATCAGGCCCGTGAATATAAACCTTATAGGCTGAAAGAGATATATGGCACAGTCAAAAGCTGCCAGATCGCAATGCTTAAATGCCTTGGCAAAAAGCGGCCCCAAATAACGGCTTGCAACGTCTGCATGTCCCTGCATCCACCGTTTGCGCTGATTCCATGACTGCTTTAGAGTGATAGGTTTTTCATCATAAATAACAGCATTATGTGCCCAGGAGATTTTCATACCATTGAGCGCAAGTTTCATGGTAAACTCCAGATCTTCCGTCAGACAGGTGGCACCCCAGCCAATTTTTTTCAGCACTTCTATGTCTATGCAAAAACCGGTGCCGCATAACCCACAGCTTAATCCCAGGTAATATCTTGGAAGCTGGAATATTCTGTTTGAAAGCCAGAATGCAATTGAATATGAACATGTTATCCAAGAATCAAAAGGATTTTTGCTGTCTATGTAACCCTGTATTACCTTATGGCCTTTACAAAGCTGCTTATTCATTTCAAGGAGAAAGTTTGCAGATACAAGATTGTCGGCATCGAAAACACAGATTGCATCATATTTATTGTCCATTGCGTATATTTTCTGGAACATCCATTCGAGAGCGTAACCTTTTCCTTTTTCATGCTCATTAAATCTCTCATATACGATAGCGCCACATTGTTCTGCTATTTTTGCCGTTTTGTCCGAGCAGTTGTCTGCCACTACAAAAATATCAAAAAGACCATTGGGATAGTTCTGTCTTTTTAAGCTTTCAATTATATGTGCTATTACAAGTTCTTCGTTATGAGCGGCAATGACCAGTGCGAAGCGTTTGGATGGAGGGTAAAGTTCTGCATTTTCCTCTTTTCTCTTTTTCCATCCAAACATTGATATGCTCAGAAAATAACAGCCTCCCATGAAGATAATTACCTGAATTATCTGTGTAATACGAAGTATAAGAGTATTCAGTTCCACAGGCATTTATTCCTCCGATAAATAAAACTTGGCTTAAATCTTATATTATTTTGTGCTATATTAGGGAAAATATTTATTATTGAAGATTTGTTGGAGGTTATATAAATGCAGAAAACATATTTTAACGATGCTGTAATTGGAAATTCCCGCATGCTTGCCTGTATTACTTGCAAGGGTGAACTTGTAAGATTATTCTGGCCGAATATTGATTACCCGCAGCATATTGACAGCATGCATGCAGGACTTTTTTTCATTGGGGAGCAATATAGCACGTTGTGGCTGGATGGAGAATGTTTCCGTCACAGACAGGAATACATAAAAGATACGAATATTCTGAAAACGGTGTGTGAGGATGTAAGCAGAGGACTGAGAGTGACTCAGACGGATTACGTATTGCCTTATGCAGATATACTTGTGAGAAACTTTAAAATAGAAAACCTTTCATGTCAGGAAAGAGATATTGGATTCATGCTCTATTCCTCCGGAATAACATCAAACCAGCATCTTGGAGGTATCTTGTTTGATTTTCAAAGCGATGCTCTAATACACTACAGGCATAATTATTATATTTCAATTGCCTCGGTTACAGAAACCTATCAGTTCCAGCTGGGGGGAAATGCCTTCGAAAGCGCACGGAGTACATGGCTGAATGGACACGACAGTATCGGAATGATGAATGACGGTGCTCTGTCATGGAAGCTGGGCGAGCTTATGCCCGGCGGCAGCAAAGAAATTACGCTGTTTATTTGTGCTTCGCATGCATTAAAGGGGATAAAGAATTTAATACAGGAATTTAAAAACACTGATATTCAGGAAAGTTATGAGATAACCAGGAAATACTGGCTTGACTTCCTGGAGAATGCGAAACAGCTTAAAACAGGCAGAAGCGATATTGACAGCCTTTACAGGCGCTCTCTTTTAGTATTCAAACTGATGTCTGATGAAAAGACAGGAGGCCTTCTTGCTGCGCCTGAATTGGATGAAAATTTTACAAGGTGCGGGAGATACGCTTATTGCTGGGGCAGAGACGCGGCTTTTATAACCACTGCACTGGATAAATGCGGCCTTCATGATGCTGTTGACAAGTTTTTCAAATGGGCTGCCGATACACAACTGGACGACGGCTCATGGCAGCAGAGGTATCATATGGACGGCAATCTTGCTCCTTCCTGGGGTATGCAAATTGATGAGGTTGGAACAATTGTATGGGGAATGCACAAACACTATGAAGTTACCGGTAATATTGAATTTCTCACAAACATGTGGGAAAGCGTCAGAAAAGCAGTGAACTTTATGGTATCTTATATTGATCCAGAAACACAGCTTCCGGGACTAAGTTATGATTTATGGGAGGAGAGGTTTGGACAGCATACATATTCTTGTGCAGCGGTTTATTCAGGTATTATGGCAGGCGTGAAAATTGCGGAGCTTCTTCGTATACCTGAAGGTGAGACGGCAGGATGGAGGGATGCGGCAGGGAGAATAAAGGATGCAATGGAAAGGGTTTTGTGGAAGGATGAACGCGGGCATTTCATCAGAAGTATCAGAACTAAGCTGAATCCCTGGGGAAGTGAACACTCTGAACGGACGACGGTTGTAAAAGTAAATCCAAAGGGTTATATGAGGGATGTTACACTCGAAGATCCGGCTATTGATGTGAGTCTTATAGGAGTTTCGGTGCCCTTTGACGTATTTCAACCAGATGACGAGAGAGTGGCAAGAACGGCAGAAATTATAGAAAAAGTACTGTATACACCATCGGTAGGCGGTATAAAGAGATATGAGAATGATAATTACATAGGAGGTAACCCATGGGTGGTTGCTACGCTGTGGGTCGCCCTGTATCATATCAGGAGAGGAAATTTAGATAAAGCACAATCTTATCTTGACTGGGTTGTAGGAGCACAGACTCCATTGGGACTTCTTCCGGAGCAGGTCGACAGGGAAAGCGGGAAACCGGCGTGGGTCATACCACTTACGTGGTCTCATGCGATGTTTGTGCTTACGGCTTTTGAACTATATGGAGAGGAGAGGGGGGAATACCCTCTGCACTCCCCGTGTTAAAGGAAGTATTCTTTAATACAACAAGTTTAGATAGTTATTGTTATTTCTGGTTACAAAATATGTTATAATTTACTCAAGCGTTTGGAAGATATCGAATAGAAAGAAGATATTGAACAGATAGGAGAATGGTGGGTGCCGAAAACTAAGACGATTTTCGTATGTCAGGAATGTGGATATGAGTCCAGTGGATGGCTTGGTAAATGCCCTGCCTGTAATCAGTGGAATACATTTGTTGAGGAAACTCTCCAGGACAAATCCGGCAGCATGTCAAAGCCTGCAGCCAATGTTCAGACAGTAAGTTTAAGGGATATCAATGTTAATAAAGAAGAACGCAGTTCTACAGGCATAAGAGAGCTTGACAGGGTGCTTGGAGGGGGAATAGTGGATGGATCCCTTATACTGGTAGGGGGAGATCCCGGGATTGGAAAATCGACACTCCTGCTGCAGGTATGTGAGAAGATAAAAACTGACAAGAAAATTCTTTATGCCTCGGGAGAAGAATCTATAAAACAAATTAAAATAAGAGCAGACAGGCTTGGTGTGAACAGACCTGACATACTCATGTTGTCTGAGACGAACTTTTCATTAATTGAAAGGATTATAGATGAAGAAAAGCCAGGGATTGTGGTTATAGATTCCATTCAGACGGTTTTCAGTGAGCAGCTTTCTTCGGCACCAGGCAGTGTAAGTCAGGTACGGGAAGTTACAGGAGCGCTTATGAGAATTGCAAAAAGCCTCGGCATTTCCATAATAATTGTGGGACATGTTACAAAGGAAGGTGCGATTGCAGGTCCCAGAGTACTTGAACATATGGTTGATACGGTACTCTATTTTGAAGGAGAGAGGCATCTGAGCTATAGGATATTGAGGTCTGTGAAGAACAGGTTTGGTTCGACAAATGAAATAGGAATATTTGAAATGCGCGATACAGGACTTGTTGAAGTAGATAATCCTTCAGAAATGATGCTTTCAGGCAGGTCTGAAAACGTACCCGGATCTGCAGTCGTTTGCAGTCTGGAAGGTACAAGACCTATGCTGATAGAAATACAGGCGCTTGTTTGTGCAACAAATTTTGGAATGCCAAGACGAATGGCAACAGGAGTGGACTATAACCGTATAACCCTTCTTATGGCAGTCCTTGAAAAGCGCGTTGGTTTACAGCTCTATAATTATGATGCCTATGTGAATGTGGTGGGAGGCATAAAAGTTGACGAACCTGCATGTGATCTTGGGATTATAGTGGCAATTGCCTCCAGTTTCAAGAATATTCCTGTAAGGGGGGATACCGTAATGATCGGAGAAGTGGGCCTTACAGGTGAAATCAGGGCTGTCAGCCAGATCGATAAAAGAGTTATGGAGGCTAAACGTATAGGATTTAAAAACTGTATCATACCTGCAGGCAACATGAACCTTATTAAGCGCATACAAGGAGCAGGCAGTGATATAAATATAACAGCTGTTGAAAATGTTCAGGAAGCCCTGGAGCTGATTATCTGAGGCTGAATTTACCAAGGAGCCTGACTCTGTCAAGTTCTTTCAGCAATATGTCATATATATTCAAGTCCAGAGTGTTGCAAATGGAAGCAAGATAGAACAAGTTTCGTCCAATTTCCTTTTCGATAATATCCTTGCAGTTGTCACATAACTTGCCTTCCATATGAGTTTCCATGGCATTTTGAACTTCATCAAATTCCTCGCTTTCATGGAATGCCTGCTTTTTAGCATTGATTTTTATACAGCCGCAATGGGTTACAGCCTTAACAATTGAACGGTTTACCCTTGCATTTGAATCCTGAAACTTGGTAATTGAATCGATAATACTCTTATTTCTTACAAGCAACTCCAGTACGGTATACTGAAACTCATCCAGCATTATATCCTTCAACATTGTTCACTCCTTAAGTTACGAATTATTTCATCCTCGAATGCTCTTATTATTCAATTATAAGTGCTATGACTAGTCCTTGTCAATTGTGGTATTTACTAGTATATTGAATTTGTTGGAGGTAAAAAAATACAGAAGACGTGAAGAAGGAAATTTGTAACATATATTGCCCAGGTTTATAAAAAAAGACTCATCAAAGGTTAAAATCCATTACAATTAAATTGCCGGACAATACGCAACGGTGTAACAAAATATGGGTGAATTAAATAATAACATTAAATAGAGAAGATAAAAAACATATAGATGGAAATTGACTGTTGACTTATAATATTACTAATGATAAAATTAGGTTTTTTGACACAAATTGATATTTGTAGTATAATATATAAATCAACTAATTTTATAGTTGTGATAATTATACTCTTGCTAAAGCAGGTTATTTATTCGTATATTAGATTTATACCACAGTATGTTGAACTGCTTCGTTGAATTAATCTCCGCCATGGATTCATTAAAATACGGTTTAACGTCTGCTTTTTTAGCCTGCGGAGTTTTCCAAGCAAGGACAAGGTTTCTTCGCTGCGTGGACGTGTATATTTTCGTTAGTATTGGAGGATTAATTATGTTTAACGTGGGAGATAAAATCGTATATCCTATGCACGGGGCAGGTGTTATCGAATCGATAGAAGAGAAGGAAATACTTGGTCAAAAGCAGAATTATTATGTGGTAAGAATACCTTATGGGGACATGAAGGTAATGATTCCCATAAAAAATGTTAATGATATAGGAATAAGAGAGGTAATTGACAGCAAGGATGTAGATAAGGTAATCAGTATTCTCAAAAATGAAGATACAGGTCAGGTGAACAATTGGAGCAAACGTTACAGGGAGAATATGTCAAGAATAAAGAGTGGTGATATTTTTGAGGTAGCGGATGTAGTTAGAATGCTCATGATGAGAGATAAGGAAAAAGGACTTTCCACCGGCGAGAGAAAAATGCTTAATAATGCCAAACAGATTCTCATTAGCGAACTTGTGCTGGTTAAAGGCATGGATAAGGATGAAATTGAAAACATTATAGACAATTATTTTGCTGATTAGAAAAAATATTATGGGGGAGAAAAAGCCGTGTTAAACAATGTGATTAAAATCTCATTTGCTTTAGTGGGAGCAATTACAGGCTATACCCTGACCAGAACCGTTGTAATTACTCAATTTGCCAATGTAATTTCAGAATTGCAGATTATAATTTATCTGATTGCTTCCGTGATAGCGGCGTTTTTGTTCTATACTACAGGGAATAAAATAATTGATATTGTACTTGATACGTTGAATAAGGTAGAAGCATATATTCAAAAAATGACTCTCTATGAGCTGTTAATAGACTCTGTCGGCCTGATAGTCGGCCTTATTGTAGCAAATCTTGTGATAATTCCTGTTACAAAAGTAGATATTATAGGTGTTCCACTTTCTATTATAATAAATATTCTTTTCGGATGTATTGGACTAGCTATTGCAGCCAATAAAAAGGATGAATCGCCTTTTGATCATTTTAAGAAGAAGAGCGCAACATCTAAAAACAGTAAAAACGCCTATGGGCCTAAAGTATTGGATACAAGTGCAATTATTGATGGCAGGATAGTGGATATATATAGAAGTGGTTTTATTGAAGGTGAAATAATCATACCAAGTTTTGTCCTGGAAGAATTAAGACATATCGCTGATTCGGCGGATTCCATCAAAAGAAACAGGGGAAGGCGCGGGCTTGATGTACTGAACACTTTGCAGAAGGAGCTGGACTGCCCGGTAAGGATTGAAACTATTGAAATTTCCCCTAATTCAGAGGTTGACAGCGAGCTCCTCAAAGCGGCTGAGAAGCTTGGCGGAAAAGTTGTTACCGTTGACTATAATCTGAACAAGGTGGCAAGCTTGCAAGGAGTGCCGGTATTAAATGTAAATGAACTTGCCAATGCAGTAAAACCTATTGCCCTTCCAGGAGAGGATATGACGGTACAGGTAATAAAAGATGGCAAGGAGAACGGGCAGGGGATAGGTTATCTGGACGATGGTACAATGATTGTCATTGATGGAGGAAGAAGGCATATAGGTGAGAACGTGAGTGTGACAGTTACCAGTGTGCTGCAGACTGCTGCAGGAAGGATGATCTTTGCCAAGCCGAAATATATGGTTGAGAGAATAATTTAGGAGAAATTCGGGGGAAAACCAAAAGAGAAAATTCAATAATGAAAGTCAAAGGTCTGCTGCTGTTATGTGGCGGACTTTTTTGATTTTAATCTTAATACTTGTACAATATATTTTGTATTAAAACAGCTTTTCCAAAAAAATTTCCAAGGATGTATATTCATGATATAATTTTATAGATTATATTTTTTGTACCGAATTAACTTTTGGAGCCGGGTAATGATATAGCATTGTGGAGAGCTTTGGAGCCGGATAGAGTATCTCTTAACACAGAACAACTGATTTGCCCCGTAACGGGCTTATTAGCTTTCAGGTTCGGAACTCCTGCTATAGAAATGCCGTCATAACAAGTTAGATTAATAGAATAATAAACGTTGAACATAAACGTTGAATAAACATTGAATAATTAATAAAGTTTTGAATGGTAATAGTATTTAGTTTAATCTGCTTGAAATATTGGAAGTGTGGTGAAGAATATGAAAAAGGTTTCCAGAGCATTTATAAGTGCAATTATTGTAGCAGCCGGGAAAGGCTCACGTATGAACATGGATTTAAATAAAGTTTTCATAGAAATATGTGGAAAGCCTGTGCTTGCGAGGACGCTTAAGGTTTTTGAGGATTGTAGTCTGGTAAACGAAATAATACTGGTAGTTAACAAGGAAGATATTGTCTATTGTAAACAAGATATTATAGATGCTTATGATATTCAAAAAGTAAAAACTATCGTGGCAGGAGGTGAGGAGAGGCAGCAATCTGTGTACAACGGACTGGCTGAGGTAAGTGAAAACTGCGATATAGTACTTGTTCATGACGGGGCAAGGCCATTCATCAGAAATGAGCAAATTGTAAGCAGCATACATGACGCGTGGGAATTTGGTGCTTCGTGTGTCGCAGTTCCGTCAAAAGATACCTTAAAGGTTTCAGAACAGGGAGAATTTGTTAAGGAAACGTTGGACAGAAGTGCTGTGTGGTCGGTTCAGACTCCGCAAACATTTAAATACAAGCTTCTGATGGAAGCTCATGAGAAAGCTTATAAAGAAAATTTTATCGGAACAGACGATGCAGTATTGGTGGAGAGACTAGGATGGAAAATTAAGCTTACTATGGGCTCCTATGAAAATATAAAAATAACAACAAAGGAAGACCTGATTTTTGCCGAAGCCATATCTTTAAACAGGAAAGGAGAGTGAAAGCATGTTGAGTGTAACAAACCTTACGAAAAAGTTTGGAGATTTTACTGCAGTTGACAACCTCAGCTTTAAAGTTGAAAGAGGTGAGATATTTGGGCTTCTGGGAGAAAATGGAGCAGGTAAGACTACTACACTCCGAATGCTTGCCACCATGCTTAAACCTACCTCAGGTACAGCAGTAATGGGCATGTATGATATAAACCGTGAGCCGGAGAAAGTACGTGCGACAATAGGAATACTGTTTGGAGGAGAAAGCGGTCTGTATGACAGGCTCACTGCCGCCGAAAACATAGCATATTTTGCTGAACTGAATGATATGGACAGAAAAAGTATAAAGGAGAGAATTGATTTCCTTGCAAAATCTTTCGGGATGGAGGAATACCTTAACAGGAGAGCGTCAAAATTGTCCAAGGGAATGAAACAGAAAGTTGCTTTTGCAAGGGCAATTGTACATAATCCTGATATCATGCTTTTTGATGAACCTACGTCCGGGCTTGATGTCGGTGCAATAAGGGATGTGCATGATTTTATACTTGATTGCAAGAAACAGGGGAAAACAGTTGTTTTATCAAGCCATTCCATGAGTGAAGTTGAAAAGCTCTGCGACAAGGTTGGAATTATTCATAAGGGTAAACTTAAAGATACAGGTAGTATTGATGAACTAAAGAGAAAATATGAAAATGACAACCTTGAGGAGATATTTATGAGATTGGTAGGTGATTCAAATGAAAGCTAAGTATGTGTGGATTGTGTTCAAAAAAGAGGTTAAGGATATAATTAGAGACAAGAGAACGGTTATTACAAACATAGTTATTCCAATGGTTCTTATACCTCTTATAAATTTATTGGTTGGAGGCGGTGTAGAAAAGCTGCAGAGGGATATTGAAGAGAATATAACCATCACTCTGTCTGAGACATCCAGAACCGATGAAATAAAGAACCTGGTAGAAAATGAAATATTTAAAGATAAGCCGAATATAAAACTTGTTGATACAGATAGTCCCATTGAAGCTGTAAGGGATAACGATGTAAGGCTTGTGCTGGATTTTGACAGCGATTATAAGCAAAAGCTTGCAGAAGAAAAGCCCTTTGTGATAAAGCTTATGTATGATAAATCGAATACCAAGTCTGAAGCTGCAGTAAGCATAGTATCCCAGGCAATAAGTGAGTTTAATATGCGTGTAGTTGCCCAGAGACTTACCCAAAGGGATATTGATCTGGAAATTCTTGAACCGGTAAGGGTGGAGTCGGAAAATGTAGTAAAGGAAAGTCAGGGTGGCAACATGGTATTGATGATGACACTTCCTATGATAATAGCCATACTTGTAGTGGTAGGAGGTATACCTGCAGCTACAGACCTGGTGGCAGGAGAAAAGGAGAGAAATACCTTTGAACCGCTTCTTACGACAAAGCCTGACCGGCTTTCAATACTGATGGGTAAATACCTTACCGTCACATTATTTTCATTTGTGAGTATTATCGCAATTGGATTTGGATTTGTCATTGGATATATTATTAATCCAAATTCCGTGACAATGGGTACCGGCGGGCAACTTACAGGTGCCAGTATACCGCCGCTGGCATTGGTTTTATCCATTCTTATAACTATTATATTGGGTATGATGTTTGCAGGTATACAGATAGCATTGAGTGCTTACGCAAGATCTTTCAAGGAAGCCCAGACATATTTATCCTTCCTGATTTTTGCCGCAATGATACCTGCCTATGCAACAATGTTTACGCAGCCCACGGATATTAAGATGTATATTTTCCTGATACCTATATTGAATACAATATCTGCTTTCAAAATGATATTGGGAGGAATTATTGATTACACAGCCCTTCTCATAGCGCTGGTATCATCTTTAATATACCTGGCCATTACATTGGCGTTTACAGCCTCTATGTTCAATAAGGAGAAAGTGCTGTTCAGAAGTTAAACGTGGCAGGTATGTGACAGGGGACGGTTCTGTGTCATGCTCAGCATGACACAGAACCGTCCCCTGTCTTTCCTCTTCTTACTCATTGAATTTACATAAAGAATAGTGGTATAATGCATTTGGGGAATAGAAATATTTAAATGGAGAGTCTTGGTATGCTAAATAGGGAATAAAAATCAGGATACTTATATGCATTTGCATCTTGCTATTATGTGTGGTAACTGGCGGGAACATTATTCTTACTATCACATAATAGAAAAAGAAGTGGCAAAGGAATTCCTGTAGATACAAATGAGCCGTTTAAAATCGGTCTTTGTTTTCCCCGAGCAGAGACAAAAGCGCATGAACATCTTTCAGCTAATGTGGATCGTTTACTGAGAGTAGCCGGGACATGAGCATTTATCCTGATATGTATCTGTATACAGCGGAAGCCATCTTGGCACAGATATCTATGAACAGAGCAATAAAAATAGTTTTGTTCACGTAGAAGACGGGTATGCAGTATTTTCTGTTCCCTCGGTAACCTATGACATTATTGTGAAATAATTATTTATGAAAGCTTAGACAATGGCCATGCAGACATATGGCCACTGTCTGGATTAATTACATTGGAAAGGAGAATGTAATATGAAGATGGTAAAAGACAAGCAACTTCTAATGGCAGCCGATTTTGCAGGCTATCCCTTAAAAGAAGCCATTAAAGAGTATTTAGAGAAAAAAGGCTGGACTATTACAGACATTGGTGTAAAGGCAGATTCCGATCCGAGAGATCCCGAGCTGATGTTTCATCGAATCGGTCTTCGTGTAGGTGCCATGATCTCGGAAAAAGAATTTGAACGGGCCATGATCTTTTGTGGAACCGGTATGGGCATTCACATTGCTGCAAGCAAATGCCCAGGCGTTCATGCAGGTGTTGTAGAGTCTGTGCCGGCAGCATTTCGTGCCATTACCGGCAATGGTGTAAATGTTCTGGCTATGGGTGCTTTTTACGTTACACCGGAGTTAGGAAAACAGTGTGCAGATGCTTACCTTTACAACGATCTTGGCAGCGGTTGGGAATGGTGGCCCGATTTTTACCGCTACCATAAAATTGCCATTGATGAGCTGAATGCATTTGATTATGAGACATATAAAGCCAATGGATTTAAGTTGAAGTATCTGGACAACTGCGATTGTCAGCTTTACGACAGGCCAGAAGGTTTTCCACCTGTTCCGCTGATGTGCAAGAGGTAGGCGAATAATTGGATAAACGTGACAGGGGACGGTTCTGTGTCATGCCTAGCATGACACAGAACCGTCCCCTGTCTTATTTACTCTACCGTCACACAGCTGAATACCTGTATGCCGTTTCCCTTTCCAAATTCAGTCAGACCTTCACCTGTAGTAGCAGTTATACCGACACAGTTTTCACCTATATCAAGGAGTTTTGCAATGCTGCTTCGCATTTCTGGTATTTTGGGCGTTATTTTGGGAGTAAGGCATTCAATTGAAACTGAAACGTGTACTATTTTATGTCCGTTCAAATACTTGAGAGCCTCCTTTAAATATGCGCTGCTGTCCTTTATGCCCTGTTTGAGGCACATACCGTCGCTTACTTTTCCAAGTATATTGACGCATGTTACACCGGAAATAGCATTGGTGATTGAATGAAGCACTACATCGGCATCACTGTTTCCCAAAAGAGGTGGATATCCTTCAAACACGACGCCACCCAGTACAAGCTTTTTTTCACTATTCTCAAAGTCGAATCTATGACTGTCTTGTCCTATACCTACTCTCATTGTATTTCACTCCGTATCTAAATGATTTCATAGCTAACTGCTGTACCTGTAGATATACCAGGTTTGGGCATATCAAACCAACATCCCCTAAACAATTACAATAATAGCATTATCAATTATGTGCATCAAGGCTTTGCTCAGGTGCATAACGGAGAATGCAACTTGTATTGGCGTGTTGCTTTTATGCAATATAACAGTGTTAACATAATTATTAGTATTGATTTAGGGGTAATTTTTGGGTTATAATTCAAGTATTGAAGAATTTATATGTCCTAAGTAATATAAGTAATAATTAGAGTCTTTGTTTATTAGTCATTCTATAAAAATCTATCTATATGGGGTTCTTTGAAATATATTATTTTTCTATAAATATAATAGCCAAAAAGAAGGAATTGAATTGAAAAAAATATCATTATTAGAAATATTCAATTGCTGGAGAGAAATAATAAGAAAATATAAAGATAAAATCCTGATACAATGTAAAAGCTTTAGATTTAAGCTGATTGTGGCTTTTTACGTAGTTTCGTTTGTGCCTATTATCATAATGCAATTGTTATTTTTTTATAATATAGTTGATACTATGCAAAATAATGTTGACGAATTAGTAGATATTAACCTGGTGCAAACTCAAAAAAGTATTAAAACATCATTATCATCCTACGAAGATATACTTTATCAGATGTATACAGACGATTATATCGTAGAGCTGGTAGATAAGATCAATGCAGGTAAAGATGTTGAGGTAAACAGTAATCAGCTTCGCCGCAATTTGCATGGACTGGCTAATGTAAAACCATATATACAGTCAATAACGGTTATGACGGATTCCGGAGAAATTGTGTTCTATGATAAGCTTGCCACTTCTACTGTAAGAAATGCATGGATGGATACGATAGGAATTGATCAAGAACAGTTATATCAAAAAGTCGTAACAACAAATAGCATTACTATTCTATCAACCAGATTTGCTTCAGAGTTTTCATTACAGCCCTATTATCTTTTTCACATGGCGCATAGAATTATTGACTATAAGGATATTATGAAGAAAAACGGGATTATTATTTTAAGTATTGATGAAAAGCTATTGGATGAGGTGTGTAACGAAGATTTAAATGCTAAGAGTAATGGAAAAAGTAAAAGTGTTAACTTTATTGTGGATTCGGAAGGAAAGATCGTATCTTTCCCCGATAAGACAAAAATTGGTCAGACTGCAGTTGATGTTTCCTCTTCGGAGTTAGAGCAAATAGAAAGCTATAAACGGCTTATTAATGAAAGCAAAATTCTGGCTGGAGAACATGTTACAGTTCATAGGCTGTGGGACGAAAAATTAGGCTGGAACATAATAAATGTAACTGACCGGAGTGAAATGTTCAAGAGAATATCAAATCAACAAAAGATAACTGTATTAGGAATTATTTTCTCAGGTTTGGCTCTTATTGCATTAATAACCGTTATTTCAAATCGTCTTACCAGATCAATAATAAGGATAGTAAAAGCCATGAAAATTGCAGAAAAAGGTGAACTATCATTTCGCATAGAAGAGTACGGGAATATGTCCATAGAATTTATAAAGATAGCAGAACAATTCAACCATATGATGGGAAAAATTAATGAATTACTTGAAGAAGTAAAAATGGCAAGTATAAAACAGAAAAATGCAGAAATCGCAGCTTTGGAGGCCCAGATTAATCCACACTTCTTATACAACATATTGGACACAATTAACTGGATGGCAATTGAAAGGGAACAGTACGAAATCAGTAATACAATAAATTCTTTAGGTAAGATTTTAAGATATGGGATAGACAAAAGCAACAGTATGGTTGAAATAAGGCAAGAAGTAGAATGGTTGAAACAATACATATTTTTACAGCAAATTCGTTTGAAAAATTTGTTTGAGTGTAAAATGCATATTGACCCAAATGTGTTGGGGTTCCATATTCATAAACTGCTATTCCAGCCATTTGTGGAAAACGCAGTTTTACATGGCTTTGAAGGTGTAAAATCCAAACATGAACTAATTATCGAAATGAAGGAAAAACAAGAAACAATTGAAATCATAATTGCGGATAACGGTAAAGGCATGAGCAGGGAAATGGTAGAGAAACTCAATAATGATATTTATATTAATAGCACTGAAAAGAGTTGCATTGGCATAAGAAACGCAGTCGGACGGCTAAAACTGTATTATGGAGACAAAGCCAATGTACGGGTTGAAAGCAAATTGGGCGAGGGAACAACAATTTTTATAGAAATTCCAAAACAGTAAATCAGGCAGTAAACAAAGTTGTATTTATGCTATGAAATTGAAGTATTAAATACACCTTTTAAAGCGTAAAAATATGACATAAAGGAGGATCTTATGAAAATTGTAATTGTAGAAGATGAAATTAGAATTCGGGAGGGAATCGCCAATCTAATTAAAAAGATTAATAAGAACTATGAAGTTGTCGGAGAAGCGGAAAACGGTATAGAAGGCCAAGCTATTATTAAAGAAAAGAAACCGGATTTAGTAATTACTGATATAAGAATGCCTGACATGGATGGTATTGAGATGATATCCCAGTTAAAACAGCAAGGCATAACAGTTAAAGTTATTATTTTAAGTGCCTATTCAGAATTCGCTTATGCTCAGAAGGCAATAAAGCTTGGCGTAAATGAGTATTTACTAAAACCGATTTCTGTTGGTGAACTTATGCAATCATTGAAGAATATTGATAACCAGATTGAATGGAATAAACAGAACAAGGAAAATCACCCTGATGTATTTTATTCACTTGATAATATATTTAATAGTGTTATATTGAGTGATATACAGCCTGATGAAGAATTGACGCATTATTTAAAGAACACCCACAATATAGATATAGATGGAGACATGATTGCTGTAATTGTATATTTGGGAGATAAATACGCACAATACAAAGATAAAGTTGCAAAAAGCATACATTCAGTTTTAAAAGAAAGAAACGGTCTGGGATATCGCTTGCTGGAATTGCCGCAAAATAGTGAATTACTGATTATATTTTATAACTTTCCTGAATTGCAAACTACTGAGCGCTGGTTTAATTATAATGTCTTGCCACAAGTCAGAAACAGTGTACCATGTGAAGTGTGCTTCGGATGGATTTGCTTTAACGGTTTATTCAAAATGAAAGATAGTTTGAATATCCTGCGCGAATATTTGGACTGGCACATTGTGCTGGGTAATGATATTATGATTTCTTATCCCAAAGTTACCAATATACAATTTGTGCCGCTTTCTTACCCTATTAACATTGAAAATCAAGTAAGAACAGCTCTTTGTGAACGAGACATTCAGAGATTGGAAAAGGAAGTTAATTCATTTATAAGTTATTTCCAAAAAGGGCAATTATATTCTCCGAAGGAAATAAAAGAATCTTTTGTGCGGCTGTGCTGGATGATTATAAATATTGCAAAGGAGATTGATTATATACACTACGAGTACTTAGAACAACAGGAAATTTTAAGGAAAATCGTATCATCACGTACATATCAGGAATTGGAACAGTCACTTCGACTGCTGTTAGATTTAATTAAGCAAACATCTGCAGCAAGTAATGCTGCCAGTTTAGTGGTACAGAGAGCTAAAAGTATGATACATGAGTTCTTTAACCAGGGAATTACACTAAATGAAATTGCATCTAAGCTAAATATTACTCCTGAATATCTTGGCATGCAGTTCCATAAAGAAATGGGTGTCAGTTTTAGTGCGTATTTAAAAGAATACAGAATTAAAAAAGCAAAAGAATTGCTTATCGGAAGAGATGCAAAACTGTACGAAATTGCGGAAAAGGTAGGATACAACGACCCGAAATACTTTTGCAAGGTGTTTAAAGAAGTTACAAATCAGACACCAAGTGAATATAGGAAAATGCATAAATAAATTCTGAACTTACTATTGCTTGAAAGCCCATGGGTTTTATTAAACTCATGGGCTTTTATTTAACTTATAACTTATGTTGGATTTCCCCCCCTTTTATTAGTTTTTTCGAATTTTTTTTGCCATACAGCTTCTATAGAATATTAACTGAAAAGAAACAAAGTAAAGGCTTACAGAAAAATATTGTTTTCTGTAGGTGAAGTTTAAGGAGGGGATTTGATGAAACGGATTTTAGTAGTTATTCTGGCATTGGTGATGACAGTTGGACTGTTGGCCGGATGTTCAGGCAAACAACCATCTTCAGAGACAGGCAGCAATTCAAGCAGCCCAGAATCAAATGTGTCTGACTCTGATAAAGGAACAACAAGTGAGAAGAAAGATCTTACTCTATGGTATTATTGGGAGACAGAAAAGCATCAGCAGACTCTGGACAGGGTTATAAAAGAATTTAACAACTCCCAGAACGGCATAAGTGTAACAGCACAATATATACCTTTTGCAGACTTTAAGAAAGTTCTTTCTATAGGTGCAGCATCGACTGAATTACCGGATATAGTAATTATTGACAGCCCTGACCACGCTGCTTATGCAGCCATGGGTATTTTTGCGGATTTAACTGACAAGTTAAAGGATTGGGATGGATTGAATCAGTACTATGAAGGTCCGATAAATTCATGTAAATTAGATGGCAAGTTATACGGAGTACCATTTGGAAGCAACTGTTTGGCACTTTTCTATAATGAAGACATGTTAAAAGCGGCTAATTGCGATGTTCCTACTAACTGGGAAGAATTAAGGGAAGTTGCTAAGAAAACTACGAAAGATGGTGTTTTCGGGTTTGCAATGTGTTGCCTCCAGAATGAGGAAGGTACTTTTAACTTTATGCCCTGGATGTGGTCTACAGGTACAAGTTCCTTTGAAATCAATAATTCAAATGGTATAAAAGCCTTGACTTTAGTAAGGGATTTGATAAAGGACGGCTCCATGAGCAAAGAGGTTATTAACTGGACACAGGGTGATGTAATGAACCAGTTCATATCAGGCAATATTGCTATGATGATTAATGGTCCGTGGCAGGTGCCAACTATGCGCGAACAGGCTCCTGATTTGAATTGGAATGTTGCTTTAATACCTAAAGATGCACAAAATGCTTCTGTTCTTGGTGGCGAAAACTTTGCCGTTATCAAAGGAGACAATGAGAATGAAGCATTGGAGTTTATCAAGTTTGCTGCTGACGCAAATATGTTAAAGAGCTATATTGACGATTTTGGTTATATCGCAGCACGCAAGGATGTTGCTGAAACTCAGTTTACAGATGATGAAATTATGAAAGTGTTTATAAATCAGATGCAGTATGCTCAACCAAGAGGACCTCACGAAAGATGGCCGGAAATTTCAAATGCTATTTCCTTAGCAGTTAATGAGGTTATAACAGATGTTAGTACTCCTGAGGATGCAGCTAAAAAGGCGCAGGGTACTATAGATGAAATCATGGGCAAGTAAATACGAATAGCAGAGTAACCGGAGTGTGTGACGGTGTCACGCACTCCGGTTATGAAACAGATATATGGGTTTATTTTTAGCAACGAATAACAAAGACGGTGGATTTTATGACTTACATAAAAAAATTTTTTAAAAACGATAATGTCGGATATATTTTTGTATTTCCTGCACTTATTTATATGGCCGTGTTTGTTGGGTACCCAATTATAAGCAATATAATTTTAAGTTTGCAGGATGTTACTGTGAGGACAATAAATTCTCCTGTAAAGCCGTTTGTCGGATTAAACAATTATGTAGAACTTTTTATGGATAATGTGCTTAGAACTTCAATCATTAACACACTTATATTTACTGTTTTTTGTCTTATCTTTCAATTTTCAATTGGTTTTGCACTGGCATTACTTTTCAACAAGAAATTTTCTTTTGCAAAACCTATTAGAGGACTGTTAATGATGCCATGGATGATTCCAATTACAGTTACAGCGTTAATGTTTAAGTTTATGTTTAGCTCAAACGTTGGAATCATAAATTTTATACTTAAAAGTTTACATATTATCCGACAACCTGTGGATTGGCTTACTCAACCTGGTACGGCTATGGCCGCTCTAATTATTGCTAACATATGGATAGGTATACCATTCAACATGATCTTAATTGCTACAGGGTTAACGACAATTCCAGATGACATATATGAGAGTTCATCAATAGACGGAGCAAACAAGATACAAACATTTTTCAGAATAACTGTACCAATGCTCAAATCAACGATAGCATCGGTATTAATCCTTGGATTTATCTATACGTTTAAAGTATTTGACCTGGTTTACGTAATGACTAATGGAGGACCGGTTAATTCTACTCAGACTCTATCTACTTATTCTTATAAGCTGTCTTTTGACTTGTTTAGATATAGCCATGGCGCTACGGTAGCAAATGTTCTGTTTGTTATTCTATTTATTGTAAGCTTGCTTTACCTAAAGATTTTTTATGCAGAGGAGGGAAGCAAATGAGTGCTAATAAAAAGTTAAGTAAAAAGAATAATATAATTCTTTGTGTTCTATCGGTTATTTTATTAGCTATAATGTTCTTTCCTCTTTACTGGACAGTTGTAACTTCCTTAAAATACGAACAGGAAATATTTAGGACACCACCAACATTTTTTCCGAGCAAGATCAATACAGCTTCATATGTAGCGCAGCTTCAGAGTGGCGATTTCAACATGTTTCGGGCTTTTGGAAACAGTACACTTATATCACTAAGTAGTATGCTTATTGCGGTAATACTGTCTGTTCCGGCATCTTATGCTATTGCCAGATTTAGGTTTAAAGGGAAAAAGCTCTGCGTTTTAATCTTTTTGATTACTCAAATGCTCCCCGTTTCTGTGATTTTGACTCCAATGTTTATAATCTTCAGGAATATGGGTTTATTGAATAGTTATTTTTCACCTATCCTTGCAGATGCTACTATTGGAATTCCATTCTCTGTACTGATATTAAAGGATTATTTTGCTTCTATTCCAAAAGAATTAGATGATGCATCGCGCATAGATGGGTGTAATTATTTCAGTTCATTTCTCCGGGTTTTTACACCTATTGCTTTTCCAGGTGTGATTGTATGTGCAGTTTTTTCTTTCCTATATGCCTGGGGTGATCTCGCCTATGGAATGACATTCATTCAAATACAACCGATGCGCCCAATTACTGCAGGCATTTTCAACTTTATGGGGCAGTATGGAACAAAGTGGAGTTACCTTACAGCTTTTGCTGTAGTCACTATTATCCCTGTAGCACTGATCTTTATTTTCATGCAGAAGTATATTATCAGCGGCCTGACCAGTGGAGCTGTAAAAGGATAAGAAGGAAATTAATAAGTAAGAACTATAGGTTTGAAATTATTACTTTTACAAATCAAATGAGGATTTCTATTAAACAAAAATAGATTAATATTTTATCAAGGAGGAGGACTTTCCATGATGAAAAGAAAAAAGACACTGTTAAGAAAGGTAATGGCATTCATCCTGGCTGCAATAATGGTTGCTTCCACGAATATCGGAGCAATGAACGTATTCGCAGCATCTAACTTATTGAAGCCTATGATGATTGTGGACATGACTGAAAAGACAGGCGATATCCTGCATGGTGCGGCAGGCTTTCTCTATGGCATCAGCAGTGAAAATGTACCTACAACAAACACACTAACACCTTTAAAACCAAAGGTATTAGCTACAAAGGGTGCTCTTGGAACAGAACATCCTTACGGTGATGCATTGGATGTCGCTGAGACGTTCCTTGAAGCGGGCGGAGAACAGGTACAAATGTACAACAGCAATTATTATGCTGTATTTGGCGTTACTGCCCATCCTGAAGATTATGCTCAGGTTCTGAGAGAAATAATTGCACCGAAAGTTAAAGCATGGGAAGAGGAAGACCCTGACTACCGTAAAGGAAAGTTGGTATATATACCAATTAACGAAGGGACTCCGGTTAACGGCGGATATAACTTCAATCAGGCATGGAAATTGTACTACAATGCTATAAAATCAGCACATCCTGATGCATTGATTGCGGGTCCTAATGATGCAAATTTTAATTCAAACACCATTTATAATTTCTTGGTATACACAAAGGCAAACAATTGCGTTCCGGATGTTATTACCTGGCATGAGCTGAACAACTCAGATCTTCCCGTAATATATGGAAATGTTGAAAAAGTTCGTTCATGGATGAAGGAACTGGATATCTCGGACAGGAAAATCGTAATAAATGAATATGCACCTGCAGTAGATTGTGGTGTGCCCGGTAAGTTGGTCAACTGGATTGCACGCCATGAGGATGCAAAAGTCTATGGCTGTCTGCCATTCTGGCACCAGGCAAATAATCTGAATGACCTGGCGGCAGATGCCAATGTAGGAAATGGTGCATGGTGGGTTTATAAGTGGTATGGAGATATGTCAGGACAGACGTTGAAAGTGGAAACCAAAAATACTACTTTTGACGGTTTATACGGGCTTGCCTCTATCGACGATAATAAAAAGATATCTA
>Ga0134100_1000447_pt1 | contig 50133 bp, 39 predicted proteins | sample 11_taG_2_FD_94444 | JGI IMG/M metagenome (GOLD analysis project Ga0134100, IMG submission 94444) | Switchgrass degrading microbial communities from high solid loading bioreactors in New Hampshire, USA - 11_42_5_180_A3 metaG | ecosystem: Engineered > Bioreactor > Semi-continuous > Anaerobic >...
AGAAAGTGCGGATAGGCTTATTAATAACGTTAAGGATGTAACTGTTCAAGCCAATGAAGTGACTGCTGCAACTAAAGTACAAGCAAGTGAGGTAGAACAGTTGGCAAAATATACATCTGAAATTAACCGTGTTATTAATCTTAATATTAAAGATGTTGAACGTACTGCTGCAATAACAAAAGAATTATACCAATACTCAGAAGAAATTACAGATGCATTGCAGGAATTAGTTAAATAGCGTTATAATGAGCTTCTATCGAAGTTTTATCCAACTTAACTTGTTGTGCTAGTTGGTTTTGTTCCAGGAATCCGAGCTACGATGCCAAGACTTTGTAAATTCAGCTGCTATGAATCCAAACTCGTAGAATAATTTTGAATTTATTAAGAAGTAATTATTCTGATTAGGCAAGTGAATTCATTTAATGCAGCTCGGATTAACAGGTAATATGACCTCTTCACAAAGATTCCTCCACAAAACAACTAGCACAATGGATTAACTTTAAGAGAAAGAATTGTCCCCCGTTTTATATGAAATAAATTCAACCTATTTATATTGGAGAGGCAGTATGCCTCTCCACAGGTTATATAAGGGAGGAGGTAATAAAACTGTATGGATACATTTGGATTGATTCAATTGGCAGAGCTTATATATGAACGCAGCGGGATTGACTTTTTTAAAAACCTTTCCTCTCTAGAGGCTAAAATATCAGAGAGACTTAAGGAACTGGGACTTTCATGTTGGGAATACGGAGGCTATTTAAGGGTTGAACCAAAAGAATGGGATAGGCTTATTGAACTTATTACAGTAAATGAGACTTACTTCTTTCGTGAAGAAAACCTTCTGAAAGAATTTCAAAAGGTTATCCTTCCTCAATATAAAGACCGTACACCTGATAATCCTTTGCGTATATGGTGTTCAGCCTGTTCCAGCGGAGAAGAACCATATACCCTGGCGATATTAATTGAGGAAACAGGGATGTTTGAAGCCGGGTCTATTGAGATTATCGCATCGGATATAAATAAAAAGGTTTTAGAAAAAGCAAAACAAGGGTTATATAACAAGAAATCATTTTCATTTCGTACGATGCCGAAAGAGATACTTGATAAATATTTTATTTCACTTGATGAGGAATATAAGGTCAGAGATTCAATAAGACTTATGGTTGATTTTCGCTATTTGAATCTTCTGGATGAAAATATAGAGGAGAAGGTTGGAAAAGTAGATATAATTTTTTGCAGGAATGTGCTGATTTATTTTGATACGAAAGCTATAAACAAAGTTATCAATTCTTTATATAATGTGTTGAAAGCTGAAGGCTACTTGCTTTTAGGGCATGCAGAGACTATAACAGGCATGAATACCGGATTTGAAACTATATATGCTCCCTCAACATTTTATTACCGGAAAGGAGAAAAGCAACCATGCAGCAGTATGGGGTATTAGTAGTAGATGATTCTTCTTTTATGCGAAGGTGTATCAGACTGATCATAGAAAAAGATCCACAACTTTTTGTTGTTGGAATTGCGAGAAACGGCATTGATGCTGTAGAAAAGGTACAGAGGCTAAAGCCTGACATTGTGACGATGGACATAGAAATGTCTGAAATGGATGGCATGACAGCCTTAAAGGAGATTATGAAGATTTGCCCTGTCCCTGTTGTAATGTTGAGCAACCGGACCGGTAGGGATTCTGAAAAAATTTTTCAAGCTTTGGAACTGGGAGCTGCAGACTTCTATTTAAAGAGCGCGTTGTTAGAAGACAATGTAAAACCGGATGTAATAGGGGAATTCTTAGATAGGTTAAAGGCTATCGCTGAAAATGCAAGGAAAACTAAAAATGAAGAGCAGAAGAAGAAAGCTGCTTCCAAAAATGTATCCGAGATTCTGGACAATATTATGAATATGCCGGAAGACTTGGTTGAAGCAAAATCAGGATTATCTGATTTATTAATAATAGGTTGTTCCACGGGAGGGCCTTCTGCATTACAGGCCATTCTCCCGCGTTTTCCAAAAGATACACATGTACCAATTGTGGTTTTACAGCATATGCCGCCGGGGTTCACGAAACCTTTGGCTGAGCGTTTTGATACCATTTGCAATTTGCGGGTTAAAGAAGCCGAAGACGGTGAGATTCTTGAAGCCGGCAACATTTACATAGCACCGGCAGGATACCAGACTTTCCTTGATAAAAAAACAGATGGTACCGTTGTTTTGAAAGTAGAAGACTGTACAACCGCTGAAACGGTTTACAAACCGTCAATCAATGTAACTCTTAAATCTGCGGCACCTATTTATAAAGAAAGGCTGCTGTCGGTTATACTTACAGGCATGGGAAACGATGGGCTTATAGGGTGTAAGACAGTAAAAAAATATAACGGACGGGTAATAGTAGAAGCAGAGGAATCCTGTATAGTATATGGTATGCCCAAGGTAGTTTATGAGGCAGGGCTTGCGGATATTCAAGTACCTTTGTCTAAGATTTTTAATAAAATAATGAACTATATTTAAAAGAATGCAAATAATCTTGTAAAGTAAGTATAATAATTAGTTATAAACTGATGGAGATGCAGAGATGATGCAGATAGAATTATCTCTGCAGGCTGCCGTCTTTTTTTTACTTTTCATTTTTCTTCTGATTGAATATATACAAAAATTCAATTATTAAAATTAATACTAAATCAGATAAGTCAATTGTAAATCAATTACGCTCTAATTTACTAAAAATTCCACAATATTAATGATATAACAAAAAAATCATTAATTGTATTATATATTAAAAGAAGCATATCATGTAAAATTTCAATATTACTAAAGACAAGAACAAACGGTTACAAGTCGCAATTAACAGAAGGAACTTAATTATGTAATTATAATAAAACGAATATAAAAATAATTTTATGAGATAAAGCTATATATGATTTTGTTATTAGCTCATATCATGATATAAATATTTCCGATTAATTTAATTATGGAGGTTACAATCATGCATTATAAACATGCGTCCTTTCGAAAAATTTCATTTATGATGAGTATATTAATCTTAATATGTTCAGTAAATTTTCAAGTATTTGCAGAAGAGCCGACGTCAAAGGAGATTAGTGGATTTGTTTTTGTAGACTCAAACTACAATAACATTAAGGATGATGGCGAAGAAGTGGTACCAGGGGTTAAAATTACTCTTTACTCAGTAACAAAACATCATAATACATATGATAAAGAAGACATAGAAAAGGGCGGAAATTTAATATTGGCATTGAACAATATGATAAATATGCAATAGCTGATACAGTAACTGATAAAAACGGACAATATAGTTTTTGTATAGGCAATGTAGAATATGAAATTAAAATGGAAGTAGAATCATTGCCATTGGGTAAGGGAGTAATAGATGTATATGTCCCATATAAGCAGGAAACAGAAGGGCAAAATACTAATTTTGCTCTATATGATGTTGAATCTATCGAGATAAGTGACAGCACTGATAGAGCTGAAAAAGTTGTTTATATTGGTGATGATGAATATGTTTATCCTATATTAAAAGGCAAGTACGGAAATCAGCTTAATGGTCCATATGAAGCTTTTACTGATGATATCTGCTTGGGTAAAGGTTCATTTCCAATTAAAGTTAATGATTTAATAGGTAAGGAATTCAAACAGCAGAGTGTAGAGATATATTTAAAGTCAGGAAATGCACTTGAAAAAGTGACAATCAGATATGAAATACATGATGAAAATTCGATTAATAAAATTGAACGTTCATTTAAATCAGGAATTATTGATGAAGATACAAAGTATAATTTTTTTGCGTATTCTCTAATTGATGAAAATAAACTTCCAGTTGAGTATAGATCTGAAGATATCACCAAATGTTCAACTTCAACTATTCTGGATATACAAAATTATATAATAAAATGCAGGGAAAAAGGATTAGAAATGGAGTGGTTTTCAGAGTTTGAAGAGAATTTTAAAACACCAGTGCTGGCTCCATCAATAATAATTGACGGAAGTCAAATAACAAGTGATGTCTTACCTATAATAGAGAATGGCCGGGTATTGGTTCCATATCGGGCTATAGCTGAAGCAATCGGGGCGACAGTTACATGGGATGGACAGCAGAAGATTGTGACTGCAATAAAAGATGATATAGTGGTTAAACTGAAGATAGATGATAAAAATGCAAGAAAAACGGAGAAATTATTATACTTGATGTTCTGCCAAGAATTGTACAGGATCGGACAATGGTTCCGTTACGTTTTATAAGTGAATCATTTGGTTATAATGTAGAGTGGGATGATAAGACAAAAACCGTAATTATTACTTCGAAACCTGAGATATTTGATGATTTTATGTTTACTTATACATCTCGAGGTACAAGTTTACCATATTCACAGGTTTATGAAATAAATATCTGGGCAAATGGTAAATATAAAAGGAAAGTTATCATTAATAAACATAATAAACAGATTTCTGAAATTATTGAAGGAGAATTATCAGAAGAAGATTTAACTGATTTTTTAAATTGTCTCATTAATGAAAATAAGTTTTTTGATATACCAGCTTACCCAGCCGATCTGACGAATGGATGGTCGGTATTTGATGCGGATTATGCTTATATGACTGTACAATATAATGGAAAAAAACATATGGTAGGAGGATATGGTGCCCATGTTAATACAAATTTTCGTAAAATATCAGAAAAAATGGGTAAACTTAGAGATAAATAAAAAAATGTAAGGGTAACAACTTATGAAGTTGATATAGAATACTAAAATTATAAATTTATTACTCATTTCTAATATTGGTATTTATTTAAGACAGAGTATTAAAAGACGGCAGACTGTAGAGCAGAATTTCTCTACAGACTGCCGTCTTTGTTTTTTATCTTCATTTCATTACTGCTTGCATAAATTCATTGGTCTAATTAATAATATTCTGAATAAAATTGGACTATACGGGATATTTGCACTATGTTGATTGCACAGTAATACTCAAAGCAATAAAAAATGCAATTTGGAATAAAACCTGTAAGGTTTTATTTTGAATTGCATATAAATACCCCTTTCAGTAAAAGGTGCTTCCTGAGAGTATTAATATGCTGCAATCAGGCTTATATCCTTCTATGAATATACTTTCTAAAGTTACAACAAGAAGGAGTGAGCATAATGAACATGACGGCACATGCGATAAAAAAGTCTGGCATGAATAAAACATCACGACTTGGACTAAGCGAAAAGGAAGCAAAGCATAGGCTGCAAAAGTATGGTCCAAACACTCTCAAGATGTCTAAAAAGATTTCAGCCATCAAAATATTCATTGAACAATTCTGTGATTTTATGATTATTATACTGCTTGCATGCACTGCTATTTCTATGCTTATGGGAGAAGTGACAGAAGCTGTTACCATAATTGCAATAATAGTATTAAACAGCATATTGGGTTTTATTCAGGAATATAGAACTGAGAAAACTATAGAAGCATTAAAAAATCTGGCGGCGCCGGTATCTAAGGTGATAAGAAATGGAAAGGAAGTTTCTGTTCCTGCAGAAGAGCTGGTGCCGGGTGATTTGATAATAATAGAAACGGGAGACAGGATACCGGCAGATGCACAGTTGGTTGAAGCAAACAACCTGCAAGTTGATGAAGCACTACTGACAGGTGAATGTATACCTGTAGAAAAATCTCTGAGCCATGAAGGCAGATCCAATGAAGTATATATGGGAACTGTTGTTACAAACGGTAGAGCTAAAGCAGTAGTATATGCCACAGGTATGAATACCGAGATGGGTAAGATTGCTGATATGATACAAAACATTGACGAAGATGAGACGCCTCTGCAAAAAAGGCTTGAACAGTTAGGTAAATATATCGTATACGGATGTCTTATCATATGCGCAATTGTATCTGCTACAGGCATCATTAGAGGTGAATCTTTATTCACTATGCTGCTGGCAGGTATTAGCCTTGCTGTAGCTGCGGTTCCTGAAGGATTGCCTGCTATAGTAACTATAGCTCTTGCCCTTGGGGTACAAAGGATGATGAAACGCAATGCTCTTATAAGAAAGCTGCCTGCTGTTGAAACTCTAGGCTGTGCCAGTGTTATATGCTCAGATAAAACAGGAACTCTTACTGAAAATAAGATGACTGTAAGAAAGATTTATGCAGGAGGAAATATTCTTAATATAAATAGCAGTACGAACAAGAATACCTTTATTCTGAATGGTAAGGAAATAGATCATCTTAACAATTCTGCATTAAAGCTTGCTCTGGAAATTGGGGTTTTGTGTAATAATTCAAAAGTAGTAAATGAGGCTAATAGGCAGGTAAAAATATTCGGCAAACTGAGAAGTAAACTAAAGAGGCAGGAAATGTGGAAAGTTTCCGGAGATCCTACTGAAGGTGCCCTTGTAATTGCATATTTGAAAGCCGGATTTGATAGGGAAATACTTGAAAAATGTTATATGAGAATAGATGAAATACCTTTTGATTCTGAGCGCAAATGCATGACTGTAGTGTGCAGAAACAGCAAGGGTGAGATATATGTTTTAACAAAAGGAGCACCGGATGTCATCATCGATAAATGCAACAGAATATATACCTCTAAAGGAATTTCTCCAATGGACGAACTGGCCAAATCAAATGTACTGAAAGTAAATGATACGATGGCCGGTGAAGCGTTACGAATCCTCGGACTTGCATATAAAAAGATAGACTCGCAGAAATATGATAAAAACAATCTTGAGAAGGATTTAATTTTTGTCGGCCTTTCAGGTATGATAGACCCACCTCGCAAAGAAGCAGTAGCGGCTGTGCAAAAGTGTAAAATGGCAGGCATTAAAACGGTGATGATAACCGGAGACCATAAAATTACTGCAACGGCAATAGCTAAGGAAATGGGCATATACGAAAAGGGAGATATTGTGCTTACAGGAGCGGAACTGGATAATATGGATGAAGAGCAACTGGAGAAAATAGCTCCTGATGTATCAGTTTATGCCCGTGTATCGCCTAAACATAAGATGATGATTGTAAGAACTTTAAAAAGGCTTGGAAATATAGTAGCAATGACAGGTGACGGGGTTAATGATGCACCGGCTGTTAAAGAGGCAGATATCGGTGTTTCTATGGGAATTACTGGTACTGATGTTACTAAAGAAGCATCTGCCATGATACTTATGGATGATAATTTTGCTACCATAGTCGCTGCTATTGAAGAAGGAAGGGTAATATATGATAACATCAGAAAGTTTATAAGATATTTGCTCTCCTGTAATTTAGGCGAAGTTCTTACCATGTTCCTTGGAATGCTCCTTGGCATGCCACTACCGTTATTGCCTATTCAAATATTGTGGGTCAATCTTGTTACAGACGGCCTACCTGCTATAGCATTGGGCCTGGACCCACCGGACAGGGACATCATGAAGAGACCTCCAAGAAATTCAAAGGAACATATATTTTCAGGGGGGCTTTTGAATCTTATACTATTCAGGGGTGTTCTGATCGGATTATCATCATTGGCAGTGTTTGCATGCATTTTATATAATACAAATAATCTTGAGGCAGCACGAACAGGAGCATTTATGACATTGGTTTTTACCCAGTTGGTTCATGTATTTGAATGCAAATCAGAAAGAAGGAGCATATTTGAGATTCCGTTTTTTAATAATATTTTTCTTGTATTGGCTGTTATGTGCTCTTTGACTATGATACTTGGAGTAGTTTATATACCTTATATGCAAAAAATTTTTAAAACTGTTCCCCTTACAGCAAATGAATTATCCATTATTGGAGGGATAACAGCGTTCGGGCCGGTGCTGTCAAGTTTATTTGCTTTAAATAAAAGACGCAGAAGAAAGCAAAGATAATTAAATCAAAAAACATTAGAGCAGATCAAGAAGATAAATATGCTCTAATGTTTTTTGTTTGGTTGCTTGCGTAAGCTTACTGCAGGCATCTAAATAATTCAGCCGTGTCCTGCAGCCATGCATCAGCTATAAGTCCATGCCCTGCATATGTAGGGTGTACGCTGTCCCATATCCAATAGCTGGCAGGTCTAATTTCTGATGCTTTATTAAATCGCTCTTGTAATGGTACAAATATTGCTCCATAATTTGACGCAATTTCTTTTACGGAAAGCTGTTTTTCTTTTAAAAGCGCAACCCTTCTTTCATAAATATTCCTGTCCAAATTACCTGTATCAAGCATGAATGGTTCCATTAATATTATTTTTGTGTTTGGCAGTATTTCTTTTGTTTGATCCAGAATCAGCTTTAAAGTAGCATCAAATCTATGATATACCAGGGATTCCGGGGAATTTGCTTCTTCAGCAGTATCATTAACACCTATCAGTATGCTTATTGCATCAGGCCTCAAGTTCAAGGCATCTTTCTGCCATCTTGCATATAAATCAGCTGCGGTATTGCCGCTAACCCCTTTATTAATAAAGTTTAAGTTCTTCTGAGGATATTCAAAGGCTAATTTAGCGGCTGCTATGTAAGCATAGCTATGGCCTAAAATATGGTTTGGGTCTTCATTCCTGCCCCTGTTACCGTCAGTAATTGAGTCTCCCTGGAACAAAATTTTATAGCTGCTCATTAATGATTAAGGCCTCCTATATTTATTTAGCTTATATAATAGAATGATTAACATAAGTGAATCTGCTGATTACATACCATATACAATAATGCAAAGTATCTGTTTCGTATTATAGAGGGATACATATAGTTCTGGCAATACCTTCAGGTCTTATGCAATGAATTTGTATTCAGGAAGTGCATTATAATTTTCATAACAAACTGACACAAAACAGACTGGCTTATGCAAAAAACTCCAGCATACAATATTTGCAATTTTAATTATATCACATTTATGATTAATTTATCTTTTTCCTATATTTGAATTTAAGCAAATAAAGTAAAGCAATTATTCTCAGCGGATATGTTTTATGTATCTCTGTAAACTGTAAATAATTGATGTCACTCCGTACTTATGATAAGATTATTGCGTGGAGGACTGATTATGGGAAATAACAAGCATGTTAAAAGAGTGTGGTGGGCACTGACAGTAGTATGGTGTGTGTTCATATTTGTTCAGTCACAGCAAAATGCTGCAGAATCCAGCAGTAAAAGTGCTTTTATTATGAAAATCATAAACAGCCTGATAAGCAGGATTACAAATAATGATGAGTTTGCTTTAAGCGAGTATTTTATTAGAAAAACCGCTCATTTTACGGAATATTTCATTTTGGGATTTTTGTTGTACGGTTCGCTGAAAAAAGAAGGATTCAAGTTGTTGTATCCAGCATTGTCAATACTTATATCAGCTGCATATGCAATATCGGATGAAATACATCAATATTTCATTCCAGGGCGGGTAATGAGCCTGTTTGATGTATTTATTGATACATGCGGGGCAGCTGTTGGTGTATTTTTGTTTTGTATTATTTTGGCACTTAGGAACAAGATAAGCTTTAAGAGTAAACAATAGTTATTTAATTCATTTTTATGGGCAAAATCTTAAATATGACAGAAGATACAGGTATTTAATATTATGCAGTTTTACAGTTAATGTATTTATAACAGTAATATTTTTAACTTGCCGTTTTTTTGAAAAATACATAGTTACAATCTGTTCACAATTTATTAAAATTTTAATAAGATAATTAAATTGTTTACTTTTTATTCATACATTTTGTATAATATAAAAGGTTTAAACTACTAATGAAAGGAGCAAGGGGGAATAACATGATAGAGATAGTCAATCTGACGAAAAACTATGGCCAAATAAAAGCTGTTGACAATTTAAATTTCACAGTTGAAAAAGGCGAAATACTCGGTTTTCTAGGTCCTAACGGGGCTGGCAAAACAACAACCATGAATATAATTACAGGTTATATATCTTCATCTGAAGGGACTGTAAAAGTATGTGGGTATGATATACTTGAAAATCCCGGGGAGGTGAAGAAAAGAATAGGGTATTTGCCTGAACAGCCTCCTTTATATATGGATATGACAGTAAAGGATTATCTGAATTTTGCATGCGACTTAAAGAGAGTTGACAAGAAAAATAGAAAATCTCAGATATACGATATAATGGAACTTGTTAAGATAACCCATGTAAAAGACAGGCTTATTAAAAATCTTTCAAAGGGTTACAAACAAAGAGTTGGTCTGGCGCAAGCTCTTGTTGGCGCTCCAGAGGTGCTGATACTTGATGAGCCTACTGTAGGACTTGACCCCCAGCAGATTATAGAAATAAGAAAGTTGATAAAAGCTTTGGGCAAAGAGCATACCATTATTTTAAGCACACATATTTTGCCTGAAGTAAGTGCGGTATGTGATCGTGTCGTAATTATAAATAAAGGTAAGATAGCAGCGATAGATACTCCTGAAAACCTTAACAGAAAATATGGTAATACTTCTAAGTTTAATATTAGGGTTTCGGGACCTAAGAACGCGATAAAAGATATATTAAGCGGCATTTATGGTGTGAAGAAAGTTGAAGTAAGAAGTGAAATGGATTCAAATGTGACGGATTTCTTAGTTGAAGCAGAAAAAGATATAGATGTCAGAAAACCGATATTCTTTGAATTGGCTAAGAAAGAGTATCCTATACTTGAGGTTAAATCTGTCGAAATGTCTCTGGAAGATATATTTATACATGTAGTTAATGATGGTAAAGAAGAAGTCAAAGAAGAAAACAAAGAAGATCAGGAAAACAGTGATACTGTTGAAAACAGTAATCCGAGTGAGGATAGTGCTTCACAGGAACTGCCTGCTTCTGAAGATGCAGAATTGTCTGAAAAAGAAACAGGCTCTGAAAAAGAAGCAGACACTGATGATAAGGAGGTCGAATAGCATATGTTGGCAGTTTTCAAAAGGGAGTTTAAGGCGTATTTCAACTCACCTATAGCTTATATTCTGATAGGGTTATTTATGTTGCTTTCGTCTTATTTCTTCTTATCAAATTTAAGCACACAGTCAGCAGATTTTAATAATAATCTTTCATCCATGAGTTTTCTGCTGCTATTTATTGTTCCGATACTGACAATGAGAATAATTGCTGAAGAAAGAAAGAACGGAACGGAAGTAATGCTTATTACTTCTCCGGTTAGTGTAAGTAAAATAGTTATGGGAAAATATCTTGCGTCGGTATCTGTATTTTTAGTTATGACTGCTGTATCATTCATTTTCCCGATAATTATAATAATATTCGGACAACCTGCAATGGCTAAATTGATAGGCGGTTATGTAGGGTTTATACTATTGGGTTGTGCATTCATTGCAATAGGTGTGTTTGCATCATCCCTTACTGAAAGTCAGGTTGTAGCTGCTGTTATATCATTTGTTATTTTGCTTACAATGTGGATAATGGACTTCCTTTCTAGTTTTACAAGCGGGCTTTTGGCAAAGGTACTGGACTGGTTTTCATTATATGCGCGGTATGTGGATTTTAGTGAGGGTATATTAAGTTTAAGTCCTATAATATACTATTTATCTTTCTGTTTTATTTTTGTATTTCTAACAATTAGAATTATAGAAAAAAGACGTTGGAGTCAGGGGTGATGGAAATGAAGGACACTAAATTGAATAAAAAGGCAAAAGATGAGTCAAAAAAGAAAAAAGGCAGAAAATTTAACAAGCGAAGTTTAAAGTATGGTTCAAATTCCATTATCCTTACAGTGATAGTGGTGGCATTGATTATAGTAATAAATGCAATATCAGGTATGATACCGCTGAAATTCGATTTGACACCTAATAAAATTTTTTCGATAAGTGATACTACTAAGAATGTGCTTAAGAATCTTGATATGGATGTAACCATCTATGCACTTACTGATGAAGCTCAATTAGAAAATGATTCTAACGGCAAGAAAGTGGTTGAAATACTTAATCATTATAAAACCGACAAGGTAGAAGTTAAGTATATAGATCCTGATAAGAACCCTTCAATAATTGAGGAAATTTCACCGAGTGATGCGACTGAAATAAGCAAAGGGGACTATGTAGTAAAATCTGACAAAAGGATAAAAGTTATCGAACAAAGCGATATGTACTCTACCAGTGTGGATTATTATGGTGGCTATTACCCATATCAGACGATTACAGGAATAAGCGCTGAAAATATGCTTACATCTGCTATAAAATTTGTTACGTCAGATGATATACCGGTTATTTATTTTACAACAGGACATAATGAAGCTGATATAGACGATAATTACAGTCTGATAAAGGGTTATCTTGAGGATAATGCCTTTGAAGTAAAGACATTAAACCTTTTAACAGAAGAGAAAGTTCCTGATGATGCGGCATTGGTAATTGTGGCATCTCCTCAGAATGACCTTGTACTTGATGAGCAGGTTAAATTGAAAGAATATTTAAAAAGCGGAAAAAATGCAATTTTCATGTTTGACCCCCAGGATAAAAATGTTGAATTGAAAAATTTCAATGAAATATTAAATGATTATAATATAAATGTTAATAATGACATAATAAAAGAGACCGACAAATCTATGTACGCAATGGGAAACCAAAACATGCTCATGCCTGATATACCGTCTACAGCGTCTTCGGCTATACCGGGAATAACCAATCTCGGAGATTATCCTTTGATAATGTATAGATCCAGGAGTATTAGTATACTTAAAAATGAGAATGATTATCTCAACGTAAACACAATTGCAAAGACAAGTTCAAAAGCCATAAGTATGCCTATAGCAGGAGGAGAAGGAACTACCGGTACGTTTAACCTTGCTGTCAGTGCTGAATATACCAGTGGTGAAGCAACTACAAGAATATTGGTTACAGGAAACAGTACATTTGCTAACGGGCAATACGGAACGGCAGGATTAAACTTCATGGCATATACTCTCGGATGGATGATCGATATTTCAGGTGATACTGAAATTCCTATAAAACAGTATGATAACAGGTTAATGGATATAAATGAGTTGGAAGCAATGCTTCTTCGTATAGTAGTAGTTGTTGTGGTTCCTCTGATTATACTTGTAATTGGTTTAATTGTATGGCTTAGGAGGAGACATTTATGAAATTATACCGTAATGTCATTATATTGGCAGTGGTCTTGGTTCTTTCGGTAGGCGCATATTTTGTTATCAAAAATGTCAAAAAGGAGGATAATGTTAATCTGCCTACTGGAAATTCTGCTATAGAATTGGTTAACATAAAAGAAGAAAATGTAGATACCGTAACGTTGTTAAACAAAAATGGTACAAAAATAGTTATAGGCAAAGTTAAAAAAGCGGAAGATGAAGATGAAGTATGGGCAGTAATTAACCCTGAAAATTTTGATTCTGACGAAGCGAAGTGCAAAGCTGTTGTATGGAATTTAAATCCACTGAATGCAAACAAGGTCATAGAAGAAGAAGCGTCAGATTTGACTAAGTATGGTTTTGACAAGCCACATGAAGTTATCGTTAAAACAAAAGATGGTTCTGAAACGACGATACAATTCGGTAATAAGACAGCAACAGGGGAAAACTACTATGTAAAAATGAAGGACAGCAATAAGGTGTACACCATAGCTACATCTTATGCCGAAAAGTTCATTACAGAACTGTATGATCTGAAAAGTACTGATATATTTAAAGAAACTGCAGATCAGGTTAAAAAAGTTACCATGTGGAAAAACGGAAAAATAGTATTTTCTGCAACAGCAGGTGAAATGCCGGAAGAAATGAAAGAAGTATATGAAAAGATACAATCAGTTACAGCAATCTGGAGTGTAACTGCCCCTATTGAAACAGAAGCAGATACAGATAAGATTACAAGAATCATTAATACACTTTTAAGTATTTCAGCAAGGGAATATATAACTGATAAAGCTGATGATCTGAGTAAATACGGACTTGACAATCCTTCTTATGCAATAGAAATTTCTACAGATACTACAACCAAGAAATTATTGCTAGGTAAGGAAAGACCTGAAGAAGAAACTGAAGACAGTATAAGCTATTCAAGCTCTAAATCTCAAACATACGCCAAGTTTGAAAACAGCAATGAGATATTCACTGTAGGCAGCGATACACTTACATTCATAGATACTCCGATAAAAGATGTGGTAAGTGATATCGAATTAATGGTGTTTATTGATGAGGTTAGTCATTTGTCAGTGACAATGAACGGTAAAACTGATGAATTTGATATAATACATGACGAAGATGATAACAAAGACAATGACAAATTTAAGATGAACGGCAAAGATGCAAGTATGAAGGATTCTGAAGGAACTCACATTTTCAGAAACTTCTATCAGTCAGTTATCGGTATACGCACTGAGGAAGTTGATCTTGAGGGTAAACCTCAGGGAGATCCGGAAGTCACTTTCGTTTACACTTATAAAGATACCGGAAATACAATGAAAATTGACTTTGTATCCAGGGACAATTATTACTATTATGTATTGAAGAATGGCAAATATACGGGCTTGATAGTTAAAAAATCATACTTTGCTAATAATTCGGATTTAGTAAAAAACTATAATACATTAAAGGAAGCTGTCGAAAAACAAAACAATTAACAAAAAAATAAATTACAAATAATTGTTGAATACAGGATTGTCAAATGCTGTTCTTGGATAATGTAAATTTTATTTAAGTTATATACAGTAATTATATAAACAACTCCAACATATATTTATTAAAAAATGTTAGGAGTTGTTTTTTTTGTTCAGGAATGTAAAAAATATTATTAAAGTAGCAAGTATTTATGCTTCAACAATAATTGGCGCAGGTTTTGCATCCGGTCAGGAAATACAACAATTTTTTTCTATGTATTATAAAGGTGGTTTTTATGGAATTATCATGGCCGGTATTATATTTTCAATAGTGGGATACCTTGTACTTAACAAGGTATACAAAGAAAAAATAAGGAACTTTGATGAGCTGATAATACCAATAGCCGGTTTGCCTGTTTCAAGGGTATTGGAAGCACTGATTATTTTATTTGTCTTTTCTCTTTATTGTATAATGATAGCCGGCATAGGAAATATCGTTATGCAATTTACGGGCATGCCATATATCATATGTGTTTCAATGACTTCATTTATAACAATGCTGGTACTTTCTGCAGACATTAAAGGTATAACTTCTTTCAGCACTTTTGTTACTCCGCTGATGATAATTGCCATGATTTGCATTGGCATATATATAGTAATATTTCATGATGCCGCAGCATTAAATGTTTTAGGTGTGAAAATTGATTTCAGGAGGAACTGGCTTTTTTCATCAATACTTTATGCAGGATATAACAGTATCATGGCGATTATTGTTATGTGCAGCCTTTTACCTTATCTCAAAACCAGAAGGACAGGTTTAATGGGAGGGACTTTGGGCGGTATGGTGCTCATGCTGATAGCGCTGATTATAAATTCGGCAATTGCTTTATATTATCCTGACAGGATATATGGAGAACTTCCTGTTGTAAGCATTCTGCAAAAATATAATGCTGTATTGAGCAAAGCCTATATGGTTATTTTAATGCTTGCTATGTTTATTTCAGCTCTCACATCCGGATTTTGTTTTGCAGACAGGGTAAAGGCAAGATTCAAATTACCGTTAAAAGTTATACTTCCGGTATTTTGCGCAATTAGCATTCCCTTATCGAATATTGGTTTCTCAAACCTAATATCATATCTGTATCCTTTGTTTGGATATGTGGGTTTATTTATAATTTTAATGGTAGTATTCGATAGTTTAAGGCCGTATTTCTGTTATAAACGTAAAGTTATCAAAATCAAAAACCGATAGTGTAAAAAGTTAATGCCTTATGTTAAAATAATCTATGTATGATGTGATAGATATTTTGTATTTATGTGATTTGACAGCATAATGCTTTAGCATGGAAAATCCGTAGAATGTGATTTTATATATAGTTGTGATTATAAGACAGTAATATAAAGCTTGTCCTGGGGTGAAATGTACAAATGATATCTGATAAAAAGACAAAAGAACAGCATGCCGGAGAGAGAAAAAGCATGTTATTGTTTGTTTTGCTGTTGGCTTCTATAGCTTGTGTAGCTTTAACAGTATATTTAAAAAGCGAAAACATAGAGTTTGAGGATATTAAATCAGGCAAACTTTTTAATACCCTATTTTTGCATAAGCAAGAAAATACCCAGGCTTCAGTTACGTTTCAATTCAAATATGAATTCAGGGAAAACCCTGTCTTCTGTTCTTATAAAGGCAATATAATCCAATATTCAAATAAATATTTGAAGGCTATAAATCAGAAAGGAAAAGAAGAATGGCAGATAGAGCTTCAAATGCAGAAACCTGTAATTAAAAGTCAGGGAGATTATCTTTTGGCTGCAGATACTCTTGGAAGGGATGTCTGTTTAATAGACGATAATAAAGTAAAATGGAGAAATACCGTTGAAGGAGATATTATCAATGCGGATATTAATTCGCAAGGATATGTAGCAGTTGTGCATCAAACGAAAAATTACAAAAGTGCCGTATCCGTATATGATACTACAGGAACGAAAATATTCACAAGTTATATTGGGGACAGGTACGCTATTTCAGCGAAAATTTTCAACTCAGGGAAACAGGTTATAGTAAACAGCATAGATACCTCCGGGGTTAAGGCGATTTCCAGAATTGATTTTATGGATATGCTGGGAAATGTTTTAAATGAAAACTACTCATTAGACAGCGTATATCCGCAGACATGGTGTTTCAGCAATGGTTCTGCGATATTTTTAAATGATTCTTCTATTATCTGTTCTGACAAGGATAATCAGAACATTTGGAAAATAGAATATGGAGATGAATCCATATATGCATCTGCCTTAATCAAGAATAAGTACCTGGTGATTGCATCGGCTGGAAGAGATGATCCTGAAAGTGGTTCAGAAACAGAAGGAATAAAGATATACGGAAGTTCCGGAAAACTTCTGGCATCATATGAACTTAACGGTGCAGTAAGCAATATTTCAACAACTGATGACATAATAGCAGTCAATACAGGAGCTGAAGTATATTTTATAAACACAAAAGGTAAATTGATATGTACATATTCCTCTAATAATGAGATAATACAGTTGGAAATGCTCAGTAATGATAAGGCGGCAATTATAACTAAGGGAAACATAACGGTAGTAGAAATTTAAAATTAATACTTAAATAAAAATCTAACCATTACAGAAAAACGGATTCAGCAGATTATTCAGTTTATTAAACTAATGAAAGGCAAAAACGTGAAACAGCAAAGTTGAATTAAAAATTTTTCTATTATGTAAAGATAAATAATGGGGGGAATTAATTTAATGAATTGGACAGACGTATTAGTTATAGCAATTATAGGTGGATTTATCCTGTTAGGTGTGGCTAACGGATTTTTAATGTCCGCATTCAGGATTGTATCATTTTTCATATCCACTGTACTCTCAGTAAAGTCTTATCCGCTGCTTGCAAATGCCTTGGTGAAGTCTTCGATGTACGAAAACATTAAAAAAACAATTTATGATAATTTGATGAAGCAACAGCAGGCACAAGCTCCGGGAGTCAATAAACAAATAAAAGAAGCGGCAGCAAATCAAGTATTAGACAAGCTTCAGCTTCCAGGATTTTTAAAAGACAATATTGCAGTAACCCTTAAGGATAAAACGCCGGATCTTACGGAGTACATGCCGATAGATAGTATTGTGAATGCAATCAGCGAACAATTAACTAAAGTTGTTATAGACATAATAAGCGTTATCCTTATCTTTATTTTAGTAAGAGTTGCCTTAATTTTTGCAAAATTCCTGATAAAAGGAATTGCTAAGCTGCCGTTATTTAAGCAGATGGACAAAGTGGGCGGCATAGCTTTGGGAGCATTGGAAGGTTTCCTTGTAGTTTATGTGGTGTTCGCATTCGCAATGCTTTTCCACTCTGCACCACAGTTTGAAGGGCTTTTCAAAGCCGTTGATACTTCTTTAATGGCCCGTTTCTTTTATGAGAACAATTTTATAGTTAACTGGATGTTCCCAAAAGGAAGGGTATAATTGATAATAGATTAAGGCTAAGATTAGAATATGTTTAATGTAAAAACACTCAGAGTGTAGGAAAGCCCGAACACAAGAGATTTGGAGTGTTATAAAAGCAATGAATACGGTATGATAAAAATCAAATAAGAAATAATGATTGCTAAAATGACTGGACATATATATGCATAAAGTAGTAAAATATAATGTAAAAATATAGCCGGACACTTCCGGCTATTGCTTATCAGATAAAGATATTTAGTGCTATGATGCAGAGAGGATGCTGATTTCATTAGGCGGGACATAAAGAAACAGAGGGCTTTCTGCATAATAATATAAACATACGAAATGAAGGATAGTGAAATCTCATTATTCTTTATTTATCATTATTATCAGCACTATTTAAAGCTGATGGATAAATGAAGCAATAATTGATGATACAAAGTTTAATATAAAAGTTTAATATAAAATAATAGAATGAGGTCGATGAGTATGAAAAGTGATGTAGTAAAAAAAGGTGTTGAAAGAGCACCCCACAGAGCGTTATTTAAAGCTATGGGCTATACTGATGAAGAAATCAGAAGGCCGTTAATAGGAGTTGTAAATTCCAAAAATGAGATTATACCGGGACATATACATCTCGATAAAATAGCTGAAGCTGTAAAAGCAGGTATAAGAATGGCGGGAGGTACTCCTGTAGAGTTCGGAGCAATCGGTGTATGTGACGGCATTGCTATGGGCCATTTAGGTATGAAATATTCGCTGCCTACCAGGGAACTGATAGCCGACTCATGCGAAGCAATGGCACTTGCGCATCATTTTGACGGTATGGTATTCATACCAAACTGTGATAAGATTGTTCCCGGAATGCTTATGGCTGCAGCCAGAATTAATGTACCATCTATAGTTATAAGCGGAGGGCCTATGCTCTCTATAGAAAAAGACGGAAAGTATCTTGATTTTAACACCATGATGGAAGCTGTCGGAGCTGTTAAGGCAGGTATTATGACCGAAGATGAAATAAATGATTTGGAGAACTATGCATGTGCTAGCTGCGGTTCATGTTCCGGCATGTTTACAGCAAACTCCATGAACTGCCTGACGGAAGTTCTGGGTATGGGATTGCCCGGAAACGGAACAATACCGGCAGTATATTCTGAAAGAATACGCCTTGCAAAAATGGCAGGTATGAAGGTTATGGAACTTTATGAGAAAGACATTAAACCTTCTGATATACTCACACATGAGGCATTTGAAAATGCACTTACGGTAGATATGGCACTTGGATGTTCCACTAACTCCGTTTTGCATTTGCCTGCGATTGCAAATGAAGTCGGTATAGAGATAAACCTTGATATAATTAATGAGATCAGCAGCAGGGTTCCTAATCTTTGTAAGCTTTCACCTGCCGGAAAACATCATATACAGGATTTATATGCTGCTGGTGGAGTTCAGGCTGTTATGAAGGAACTTGCAAAGAAAAATCTCATACATCTTGACCTGATCACAGCTACAGGTAAAACAATAGCTGAAAATATAGAGAAGGCAGTCAATAAGAATCCTGATGTTATCAGAAACATTGATAATCCATATAGTACAACCGGAGGTATTGCGGTTTTGAGAGGAAATATAGCTCCGGACGGTGCTGTGGTTAAAAGATCAGCAGTCGCCGATGAGATGCTTGTTCATAAAGGACCGGCCCGCGTGTTTGATTGCGAAGATGATGCGATAAAAGCCATATATGAAGGTAAAATAGTTAAGGGCGATGTTGTAATTATTAGATACGAAGGACCAAAAGGCGGACCTGGAATGAGAGAAATGCTTGGCCCCACATCTGCTATTGCAGGTATGGGATTGGACAAGGATGTGGCTCTGATTACAGACGGACGTTTTTCTGGTGCGTCCAGGGGAGCGTCTATAGGGCATGTTTCGCCAGAGGCTATGGAAGGCGGTCCTATAGCAGCTGTAAGAGAAGGGGATATAATCAGCATAAATATACCTGAAGGTAAATTGAATGTAGAATTAAGCGATGAAGAAATCGAAAAGAGAATGAAAGAATGGAAAGCTCCTGAACCAAAGATAACAAAAGGCTATCTTGGCAGATATTCTAAACTTGTATCTTCAGCAAGCGCGGGAGCAATATTAAGACAGCCGAAGTAAAGCAATAATTTGATTATATGCAATGAAAAATAGAGAACCATGAGTTATGAATCATAATTAAGTAGGGCAGACATCTGTGTCTGCCCTTAATGGCAAGGAGGTAAAGCATGAAGTTAAGAGGTGCTGATATACTAATAGAATGCTTAAAGGAACAGGGAGTAGATACAGTTTTCGGATTCCCGGGAGGAGCTGTTCTGAATATATATGATGCTTTATATAAAGCTGGCGGCCAGATACGGCATGTGTTGACATCACATGAGCAGGGAGCTTCCCATGCTGCCGACGGATATGCAAGGGCTACCGGAAAGGTAGGTGTGTGTATTGCAACATCCGGCCCCGGAGCCACTAACCTTGTAACTGGTATAGCTACCGCATATATGGATTCAGTACCGATAGTAGCGATAACAGGGCAGGTAACTACGTCTCTTCTTGGAAAGGATTCATTTCAGGAAGTGGATATTACCGGTATTACGATGCCGATAACCAAACATAATTATATAGTAAAGAATGCTTCAGAAATTGCAGGGGTTGTAAGAGAAGCTTTCAGAATTGCGAAAGAAGGGCGTCCTGGACCTGTTCTGATTGATATATGCAAAGATGCCACAGCGGGTATCTGTGAGTATGAATTTAAACCGGTGGAAAAACAAAATGCGAAGTCCGAAAAATTGCCTTTAAAAGATATTGAAAAAATAGCAGATGTTATTAACAATGCAAAGAAACCTGTAATAATTTCAGGGGGAGGAGTAATAATTGCGGACGCATGTGAGGAAGTGCGTACCTTGGCGGAAAAAGCATCAATCCCGGTTACCACGACATTGATGGGCCTTGGCTCTTTTTCAGGGGAACATGAACTTTTTATGGGTTTGGTTGGAATGCACGGAAGCAGAGCTTCTAATATGGCCATATCGAAATGCGACTTGTTAATTGCAATAGGTACCAGGTTCAGCGACAGAGTAGTCAGCGATGTAACCAAATTTGCTCCTTATGCGAAGATAATACATATGGACATTGATCCTGCAGAAATAGGTAAAAATGTAGCAGTGGATTACCCCCTTCTGGGAAATATAAAGGATATATTAAGTATTATGAACGCAAAAATTAAGGAAAAGGAATATTCGGACTGGAACAGGCAAATTGATGAGTGGAAACGACTGCATCCCGTTAAATATACTGAAGATAATTCGTTAAAGCCTCAATATATTATAGAAAAAATATATGAAATAACGAAGGGTGAAGCGATAATTACAACAGAAGTAGGACAGCATCAGATATGGGCAGCCCAGTTTTATAAATTCAGGAACCCAAGGCAATATATTTCCTCAGGCGGATTAGGAACGATGGGTTATGGACTGGGTGCCAGCATAGGCGCGCAGCTTGCAAGGCCTGATAAAAGGGTAATAAATATTGCAGGTGATGGAAGTTTCAGAATGAACTTAAATGAGCTGGCAACTGCTGTAGAATATAAAGTTCCGGTAATAATAGCATTAATTAATAACCATGCACTTGGAATGGTAAGACAATGGCAGAATCTGTTTTATGATTCGAGGTATTCCTCAAGCAGCATAGGAAAAGGTACGGATTTTGTTGCTATTGCAGAAGCTTTCGGAGCAGTCGGAATAAATGTGGATAAAAAAGAAAAGGTTGATGATGCTTTGCATAAAGCTCTTCAATATACTGACCGTCCCGTACTGATTAATTTTGAAATAAGCGAGGATGAAAAAGTATTTCCTATAGTACCTCCGGGAGCGCCAATAAATGAGCTTATAGAAGAGTAGATAAATATTAATAATGCAAGGAAATTCACCCTTGTTCGTCTCTTGTTGAAAAGAGAGGAAGAGGGTGAGTTTTTGGCATTATTAATATAATGAAGAGAAATATGCGGGATATTTGTTTGAGTTATATGGCTATTAGATTTTGTAATAGTCAAGGAATAAAGATAAACTTTTCCGGTTATAAAATAATATATATTAATATAACCTTTATTAAATTATATTAAGATTGACTTATTGACTTTTTAATTAATATGTGTTACATTTATTAATGCTTTGTTGTAAAGGTCTTTTTTTTTATGTGAAAAGAATTTGTTTATAAATATAAAGCATATTTATTTTGAACGGAGGCTTTAAAGATGAGAGTGAAGATTACACTGGCGTGTGGCGAATGTAAACAGAGAAATTACAGCACTATAAAAAATAAAAAAAATGATCCGGACAGGATTGAATTGAAAAAGTATTGCAAATTCTGCCATAAGCATACAGCTCATAAAGAAACAAAATAGTATTTCTTAAGGACAGTTATGTTTCTTTAATAAGAGGTTTTGCTGCAGTCTGCATAAACATGGCGGAGCTTGGATATTAATACTCAATGGTTAATTTCGCTCAGAATTAGAGACAAGCTAAACCATATAAATGAAAAAATAAAAACGGAGATGCTTTGATATGAGTATGGAAGCAAAAAACTCTAAGGGTAAAAAATTTACGAAATTTGTGAAAGATGTCAGATTAGAACTTAAAAAGGTTATATGGCCTACAAAACAACAACTTATAAATAACACACTTACAGTACTTGTTGCATGTTTATTGGTTGGAATAGTAATATGGATAGCAGATTTCGGCGTAGGTAAAATAACCGAACTCGTCTTTACAAGATAAAAAAGGAGGACATGTAACTAAATGCTTGATGGTGAAATGTCTGAAAATGCTAAATGGTATGTGGTACATACCTATTCAGGTTATGAGAATAAAGTAAAAGCAAATCTGGAAAAAGCAGTGGAAAACAGGAACATGCAGGACTATATTTTCGACATCGTAGTCCCCATGGAGGAACAAATAGAGATTAAAGACGGTAAAAAGAAAGCTACGCTGAAAAAGGTGTTTCCCGGATATGTGCTTGTTAAGATGATAATGACTGACGAATCCTGGCATGTTGTCAGAAATACCAGAGGTGTTACAGGTTTTGTAGGTCCAGGGTCAAAACCCATTCCTTTGACTGATGAAGAAGTTAGGAATATGGGCGTTGAAGAATTTGTAACTGTAATCGATTTTGAAGTAAATGACAATGTTAGAGTCGTATCAGGGCCTCTTGAAAACTTTATCGGCATTGTGGAAGAAATAAACTTGGAAAAGAAGAAAGCAAGGGTTTCCGTTTCAATGTTTGGAAGGGAAACTCCTGTTGAATTGGATTTTACACAAATACAAAAGATATAATACAGTTTATTGGCAACTTAATTATATGTTAAATTGCCATATCTGTTTTATATATATAATAATTTGGGAGGTGGAAAATATGGCTAAGAAGATAATTGGCTATATAAAACTACAGATTCCTGCGGGGAAGGCTACTCCTGCTCCACCGGTTGGACCAGCGCTAGGTCAACATGGCGTTAACATTATGGCGTTCACCAAGGAATTTAATGAAAGAACTGCAAAAGATGCTGGACTCGTAATACCTGTTATCATAACAGTATATGCGGACAGATCATTCTCATTTGTAACTAAGACTCCTCCGGCTGCTGTTCTGTTAAAGAAAGCATGCAAGATCGAGAGCGGTTCAGGTAAGCCGAATAAGGAGAAGGTTGCAAAGATTCCTAGAGCTGAAATAAGAAAGATTGCAGAAATGAAGATGCCTGATCTTAATGCTGCAACTATAGAAGCTGCAGAGAGCATGATTGCAGGTACTGCTAGAAGCATGGGCATAGAAGTTGTTGACTGATTATCAGTAATAGAATTCAGTTGAATGTATTTTTAATACTATATAAAGATGAATGATTTTTATTTAAGATTGCAATATTGTGCCCTGAATAAGAATAATTAATATTCCGTATTGAAAATATTCAAATATTGGATTTATGGTGGGAGGAAACAGCGTTTCCGACAAAAATACCACGAAGGAGATGAAAATATGTTTAGAGGAAAAAAGTATAAAGAAAGTGCAAAGCTGATTGATAATTTAAAACTTTATGATCCTGTTGAAGCGTTGGATCTTGTTCAGAAGACAGCTAAAGCTAAATTTGATGAAACTGTTGAAGTCCATGTTAAACTCGGTGTTGACTCAAGGCATGCTGACCAGCAGGTAAGAGGAGCCGTTGTTCTTCCTCATGGTACCGGTAAAAAGGTAAGAGTGCTTGTTTTTGCAAAAGGCGATAAAGCTACAGAAGCTGAACAAGCCGGTGCTGATTATGTTGGCGCTGAGGATTTGGTAATAAAGATACAGAAAGATAACTGGTTTGAATTTGATGTTGTAGTTGCAACTCCGGATATGATGGGAGTTGTGGGAAGGCTTGGTAAAGTGCTCGGTCCTAAAGGACTTATGCCTAACCCCAAAGCAGGTACCGTAACTATGGATGTTGCAAAAGCAATAGCTGATATCAAAGCAGGTAAAATAGAATACAGATTGGATAAAACAAATATCATCCATTGTCCTATAGGAAAAGTATCATTCGGTACTGAAAAACTGGGTGATAATTTCCGTACACTTATGGATGCTATAATAAAAGCAAAACCGGTAGCTGCAAAAGGACAATATTTAAAGAGTGTTGTACTTTCATCAACAATGGGCCCCGGTATAAAAGTAAATCCTCAGAGAGTACTTGAATAAAAAAAGGTTTACAAAATTATAAATCTGTTATATACTACTATAGTTGATAAAAGAGAATAGCCATAGACAGTAGGTGCGAAAGCATAATAGAGTAAAATCTGCCTACCGAGGTAATTGATTATCGGATTGAAATTAATCCCTCAAATGTCTATGTGCATTTGAGGGTTTTAAATTATAAGGGCAATTCATCATAAGGAGGTGTTAGCATGCCAAGCGCTAAAGTGCTGGAAAAAAAGAAAAAAGACGTTGAGGCATTATCTCAAAAGATCAGTAACGCAAAAGGATTGGTTATTGCAGACTACAGAGGTATTACAGTAGAGCAGGATACTGAGTTGAGAAGTGCCATGAGAAAAGCGGGAGTAGAATATAAGGTTGTAAAAAATACTCTTATAAAATTTGCAGCAAAAGAAAATGGTTTGGAAGATCTTAATTCATTTCTCGAAGGGCCTACTTCAATGGCAATCAGTGATACGGACCCGGTTGCTCCTGCAAAAGTAATGTCGGAGTTTGCAGATAAATTTGAAAGCTTTGAAATAAAAGCAGGTGTTTTGGAAGGCAAGATCATTGATATAGATGCTATAAAAGCTCTTGCAAAACTTCCGTCAAGAGAAGAACTTATTGCAAAAGTACTCGGTGGCTTCAATGCTCCGATATCTGGTTTCGTAAATGTTTTAAATGCAAATATAAGAGGTTTGGTAGTAGCATTGAATGCTATTGCTGAACAAAAAGCTCAGGCTCAGTAGTTTAATAGGTAATAAAGGGTTCAGCATTTGAGGTTCCTGGTTAATAAAATAACCTGAGAATTCATCCTCGAATTATGGACCAAAAATAAATAAATATATTAGTAATGTTTTTAAATAAAATCAAAAATAAAAATAATGGAGGAATATAATAATGGCTAGTGAAAAAGTAACAAAATTAATTGAAGATGTTAAAGCACTTACAGTGCTTGAATTATCAGAATTAGTAAAGGCTTTGGAAGAAGAATTCGGCGTATCAGCTGCTGCTCCGGTTGCAGTTGCAGCAGGAGTACCTGCAGCAGGAGGTGCCGCTGCACCTGCTGAAGAAAAAACAGAATTTACTGTAGTTCTTAAAGATCCAGGAGCAGAAAAGATCAAAGTTATAAAGGTTGTTAGAGAAATTACAGGACTTGGCTTGAAAGAAGCTAAAGAATTAGTTGACGGAGCTCCAAAGAATGTAAAAGAAAATGTATCTAAAGAAGAAGCTGCTCAAATCGAAGCTAAGTTCAAAGAAGTTGGAGCAACTGTAGAAATAAAATAATCAATTAAAACAAGAAAATGAGCTTCATATTTGAAGCTCATTTTTTGTATTCATATAAAATAATATACCATATATCGGAGTAATATGTTGACAAGTTAAAATATGTATGTTAGAATTATAAACTGCGTTAAATTTACTTATTTGTACCGGATTTTTTTTGATATTTAACACTAATGATTATAACATAGGGGAATAAATAAGACAATAATTGCTAATAATATTTTAATGATTGTTTAAATTTAAGTTATCTTATGTAATTTTGATAATTATTATACTACGTAAGTTTAGAAAATATTTCTACATTCCGGGAGACTGTACGTCCAAAGCATTGGTTCTTAAATCTCCAGAATGTAAAATTATTATTTGTATTTATGAAGATTTATAATTGAATCAAATTAAGTAAGATGTGCTAATATTATAAAAATTATGCAGACACCTGCCGGAAAATGATAAAGTTCAAATTCATTGGATTTAAAGTTATCTGTCCGGCAGTCATATGCATTTTATATATGAACAGCGGTTGGTAATCTTGCTGATTAAGGATATGCTTACATAAACGCTGACAAATATGAAATCTTTATAATTATTCTTATTTAATAAAAGTGCTTTATACATTACAAATATTATGTATGAAATATTGCACTTTTACATTTCAGACCAAAGTTAAACTTATGAGGTGATTATTAATGGTTCATCCTGTTAAACTGGGTAAAAACATTCGAATGAGCTATTCCAAAATCGATGAAGTCTTAGACATTCCAAACCTAATTGAAGTGCAGAAAAATTCATATAAGCTTTTCCTGGAAGAGGGACTTAGAGAGGTTTTCAGAGATGTGTCTCCTATTACTGATTATACCGGTAATTTGATTTTGGAGTTTATTGATTATTCTTTGGATGACGAACCTAAGTATAGCGTGGAGGAATGTAAGGAAAGAGATGCTACATATTCGGCTCCACTGAAAGCTAAAGTGCGTTTGATCAACAAAGAAACAGGAGAAGTAAAAGAACAGGAAATTTTTATGGGGGATTTCCCTCTTATGACAGAAACCGGTACTTTTATAGTAAACGGTGCTGAAAGGGTTATTGTAAGCCAGCTTGTAAGATCGCCGGGTATATATTATTCGGAAGAAATAGATAAAACAGGTAAAAAGTTGTATTCGAGTACTGTAATACCAAACAGGGGAGCATGGCTGGAATATGAAACGGACTCCAATGATGCTATGTTCGTAAGGATTGACAGAACAAGAAAACTGCCTCTGACAGTTCTTGTAAGGGCATTAGGCTATGGTACTGAAAATGAAATTTTGCAGCTTTTCGGAGAAGATGAAAGAATAACTGCAACTATTCAGAAGGACAACGCAAAGACAGAAGAAGAAGGATTACTGGAAATATATAAAAGGCTTCGTCCTGGTGAGCCACCTACTGTAGAAAGTGCACGTACTTTAATAAATAATTTATTTTTTGACGCAAAAAGATATGATCTGGCCAAATTCGGCAGATTTAAATTCAATAAAAAAATGGCTATTTCTTCAAGGTTAAACGGACAAAGGGCTGCTGAGGATATAGTTGACCCAAATACAGGTGAGATTCTTGTATCTGAAAATGAAATAATTACAAGGCAAAAAGCTGAAGAAATCCAAAACGCAGGCATTAACATGGTGCATGTCTATGTTGAAGATAAAAAGGTAAAAGTTATAGGCAATAATACTGTAGATATCAGTAATTATATAGATTTTGATCCTTTGGAAATCGGTATTAATGAAAAAGTAAATTATGGTGTCCTTAAAGACTTACTGAATGAATATAAGGACGGCGAGCAATTAAAGAAAGCTTTACAGGAAAATATTGACAATCTGATTCCGAAGCATATAACAAAAGATGATATAATAGCTTCCATAAATTATTTGTTAAATCTCAATTATGGCATCGGATCTATCGATGATATTGACCACCTTGGAAACAGAAGGCTGCGTTCAGTTGGAGAACTCCTGCAAAACCAATTCAGGATAGGTCTTGCACGTATGGAAAGAGTAGTCAGGGAAAGAATGACTATTCAGGATTTAGATATAGTAACTCCACAAGCCTTAATTAATATCAGACCTGTTGCTGCGGCTATAAAAGAATTTTTCGGCAGCAGCCAGTTATCTCAGTTTATGGATCAGACCAACCCTCTGGCCGAATTGACTCATAAGAGAAGGCTGAGTGCATTGGGTCCTGGCGGTTTGAGCAGAGAAAGAGCTGGTTTTGAGGTTCGTGACGTTCACTATTCACACTATGGGCGTATGTGTCCTATAGAAACTCCTGAAGGACCTAATATCGGACTGATAAGTTCATTAAGCACATATGCAAGGATAAATTCCTATGGATTTATAGAAGCGCCGTACAGAGTAGTGGATAAAGACCGAGGAGTTGTTACAGACGAAATAGTATATCTCACGGCAGATGAAGAAGATGAATACTATATTGCTCAGGCGACAGAGCCACTTGATGAAGAAGGACATTTTATTAATGAAAAAATAGATGTAAGGTATAAAGAAGACATACTCCAGGTAGAGAAAAGTCGTGTGGATTACATGGATGTATCGCCTAAGCAGCTTGTATCTGTTGCAACAGCGATGATTCCGTTCCTTGAGAATGACGATGCGAACCGTGCTCTTATGGGTTCCAACATGCAGCGTCAAGCAGTGCCTTTGATAAAAACAGAGGCTCCTATTATCGGAACAGGAATGGAATATAAAGCAGCAAGAGACTCCGGAGTTGTTGTAATTGCAAAACGGTCCGGAACAGTCGAGAAAGTTTCTTCCAATGAAATAATAATAAGGACGGACGATGGGCAAAGGGATTCATATAAACTTATGAAGTATCTGCGTTCCAATCAGGGAACTTGTATAAACCAGAGACCGATAGTAAGAAAAGGCGATGTTATAGATGCGGGAGATGTTATAGCTGACGGGCCGTCAACAGATAACGGAGAAATAGCGCTTGGACGAAATATACTGATGGGCTTTATGACATGGGAAGGCTATAACTATGAGGATGCTATCTTAATCAGCGAAAAGCTTGTTAAAGATGATGTATTTACATCCATTCATATAGAAGAATACGAAGCAGAAGCCAGAGATACTAAACTCGGACCGGAAGAAATAACAAGAGATATTCCGAACGTAAGTGAAGATGCGTTAAAAGATCTTGATGAAAGAGGAATAATTAGAATCGGTGCGGAAGTAAGGTCCGGTGACATATTGGTTGGTAAGGTTACACCTAAGGGAGAAACCGAATTGACAGCAGAAGAAAGGCTTTTAAGAGCTATATTCGGTGAAAAGGCAAGAGAAGTAAGGGATACTTCTTTAAGGGTTCCCCATGGTGAACAGGGTATAGTTGTAGATGTTAAGGTATTTACAAGGGAAAACGGCGATGAACTGCCTCCAGGAGTAAATGAGCTTGTAAGATGTTATGTTGCTCAAAAGAGGAAAATATCAGTCGGTGACAAGATGGCTGGAAGACATGGTAATAAGGGTGTTATTTCAAGAATACTTCCTGAAGAAGACATGCCTTTCCTTCCGGACGGTACACCGCTTGAGATCGTTTTAAATCCTCTGGGCGTTCCTTCACGTATGAATATCGGACAGGTGCTTGAAGTCCATCTTGGATATGCTGCTAAAGCATTGGGATGGAAAATAGCCACTCCGGTTTTTGACGGAGCAACGGAGGAAGATATAGTTGAGACGTTGAAGAAAGCCGGCTTATCTCCTGATGGTAAGACAGTACTCTATGACGGAAGGACAGGAGAACCGTTTGATAATCGTGTTACTGTAGGATACATGTATATGCTGAAACTTGCACATCTTGTCGATGATAAGATACATGCCCGTTCTACAGGACCATATTCATTGGTTACACAGCAGCCTCTTGGCGGTAAAGCCCAATTTGGAGGACAGAGATTCGGTGAAATGGAAGTTTGGGCTCTTGAGGCATATGGTGCAGCATATACACTGCAGGAAATATTAACTGTTAAGTCAGATGATGTGGTAGGAAGGGTGAAGACATATGAAGCCATTGTTAAAGGCGAAAATGTACCGGAACCCGGAATACCGGAATCATTTAAGGTATTGATTAAAGAACTGCAGAGTCTTGCACTTGATGTAAAGGTATATACTGATGAAAACGATGAAATTACCATCAAGGAATCGGTAGATGATGAAATGGAAGAGCTGAGCGTAAATATTGAAGGAAGAGAAGATGAAGCTCCTCTGGTGGATTATGATGAAATCAACGAAGACGCATTGGATAGTGATGATTTAGGGGATATTGATGATTTGGATCTGGGAGATTTCCCATCCGACAGCGATCTTGAGGATGATTTGGAAGATAACCTCGGTGATGACTTGTTCGAGGATGATCTTGAGGATAGCCTTGATGATGAATTTTAGAAAGGAGATTAAGCTGTGTTTGAACTAAATAACTTTGATTCAATAAGGATTGGTTTGGCTTCTCCGGAAAAAATCAGAGAATGGTCAAAAGGTGAAGTTAAAAAGCCTGAAACCATTAACTACAGGACATTAAAGCCTGAAAGAGACGGATTATTCTGCGAAAGGATATTTGGTCCGCAGAAGGACTGGGAGTGCCACTGCGGTAAATATAAAAGAATTAGATATAAGGGAATAGTATGTGACAGATGTGGTGTTGAAGTTACAAGAGCAAAAGTAAGAAGAGAAAGAATGGGGCATATCGAATTGGCAGCTCCTGTCTCTCACATTTGGTATTTTAAAGGTATACCAAGCAGGATGGGCCTTATTCTGGACATGACACCAAGAAATCTTGAAAAGGTTTTATACTTTGCAGCATATGTGGTAATTGACCCGGGACAAACGCCACTGTCAAAGAAGCAACTGTTATCTGAAAAGGAATACAGGGACAGTATAGAGAAATTTGGTCATACCTTCAAGGCTATGATGGGTGCTGAAGCAATAAAAGAATTATTGGAAGAAATAGATCTTGATAAGCTTTCAAAGGAATTAAGGGAAGAGCTGAAAGATGCATCCGGGCAGAAGAGAGTTAGAATCATAAAGCGTCTGGAAGTTGTTGAGGCTTTCAGAATGTCCGGTAACAGACCTGAATGGATGATACTTGAAGCAGTACCTGTAATACCTCCGGAACTGCGTCCGATGGTTCAGCTGGACGGAGGAAGATTTGCTACATCTGACCTTAATGATTTGTATAGAAGGGTCATAAACAGAAATAACCGTTTAAAGAGGCTGCTGGATTTGGGAGCGCCTGATATTATCGTAAGAAATGAAAAAAGGATGCTCCAGGAAGCAGTGGACGCTTTGATAGATAACGGCAGAAGAGGAAGGCCGGTAACAGGTCCTGGAAACAGACCACTTAAATCTCTTTCAGAAATGCTGAAGGGTAAACAGGGACGTTTCCGCCAGAACCTGCTTGGAAAACGTGTTGACTATTCCGGAAGATCCGTTATAGTCGTTGGGCCTGAGTTAAAAATATACCAGTGCGGACTTCCAAAGGAAATGGCTCTTGAGCTGTTTAAGCCCTTTGTAATGAAAAAACTTGTAAATGACGGACTGGCTCATAATATTAAAAGCGCGAAAAGAATGGTTGAAAGGGTAAGAAATGAAGTTTGGGATGTGCTTGAAGAGGTAATAAAGGAACATCCTGTACTTCTCAATCGTGCACCGACTCTTCACAGGCTTGGAATACAGGCTTTTGAACCGGTATTGGTTGAAGGTAGAGCGCTGAAATTGCATCCGTTGGTATGTACGGCATATAACGCTGACTTTGACGGAGACCAGATGGCTGTGCATGTGCCTCTTTCAGCAGAAGCACAGGCAGAAGCAAGATTTTTGATGCTTTCGGCAAACAACCTTTTGAAACCTCAGGACGGAGGACCTGTAACGGTTCCTACGCAGGATATGGTTCTTGGCAGCTATTATCTGACAATAGACCGTGACGATGAGCCCGGCCAGGGTGGTATATATGCAAGCGTGAATGAAGTAATAATGGCTTATGAAAACGGTTATGTAGGACTTCATGCTAAAATTAAGGTAAGGGTAACCAGAAAAATCGGAGATAAAGAATTTACCGATATTATTGAAACTACACCCGGACGTCTCATATTTAATGAAGCAATACCTCAGGATTTGGGTTTTGTAGACAGATCAAAACCTGAGAACGCATGCTTGCTTGAATGCGATTTTCTTGTAGGGCGTAAGCAATTAGCCAAAATCATAGACAGATGTATTAAAGTACACGGTACTACTAAAACTGCCATAGTTCTTGATAAGATTAAAGCATTAGGATTCAAATATTCAACAAAAGGTGCAATTACTATAAGCGTTTCAGATATGGTAATACCTGAAATCAAAAAGAAATATATAGCTGAGACAGAAGAAAAGATCGAAAAAATTATGAAGCAGTTTAAGAGAGGGCTTATATCTGAGGACGAAAGATATAAAGCGGTAATAAATGCCTGGACTGAAACCAGCGACAATATTACTACTGCACTTATGGAAAACCTCGACCGCTTCAATCCGGTATTTATGATGTCTGACTCAGGAGCAAGAGGTAATATCCATCAGATAAAACAGCTTGCGGGAATGAGAGGACTTATGAACAATACCACAGGTAGAGTTATTGAAATACCTATTAAGTCGAATTTCCGTGAAGGATTGAAGGTTCTGGAGTTTTTCATATCAACACATGGTGCCAGAAAAGGTCTTGCAGATACGGCATTAAGAACTGCTGACTCAGGTTACCTGACAAGACGTTTGGTTGAGGTCAGCCAGGAGGTAATCGTAAGGGAAGACGATTGCGGTACCGATTCGGGCATAGAAGTAAGCGATATAAAATACGGTAATGAGGTTATAGAAAAAATCGAGGATAGAATAATCGGCAGATACAGCATTGATGATATTATTCATCCGGAAACCGGAGAAGTTATAGTACAGGCAGGCAAAATGATTAAAAGTGAAGATGCAGAAGCGATTGTCAATGCCGGAATAAAGAAAGTAAAAATAAGATCTGTACTCACTTGCCGTTCTCCGCGCGGAGTATGTGCAAAATGTTACGGAGCTAACCTGGCAACGGGTGAGGAATGCAATATAGGTGAAGCAGTCGGTATTATAGCTGCTCAGTCAATAGGAGAACCGGGAACACAGCTTACAATGAGAACCTTCCATACCGGTGGAGTTGCCGGAGACGATATTACACAAGGTCTGCCTCGTGTTGAGGAGCTTTTTGAAGCGAGAAAACCAAAGGGACTTGCAATTATATCAGAATTGTCCGGTACGGTAAAAATTTCTGAAAACAAGAGAAGAAAAGAAGTTATAGTCACAGCAGAAGATGGTGAAACAAAGAGCTATACAATACCGTATGGTTCTACTATAAAAGTAGCGGATGGAGAAGAAATTGAAGCAGGAGATGAGATCACAGAAGGTTCTGTTAATCCTCATGATATCCTGAAGATTAAGGGCGTAAAAGGGGTACAAAAATACCTTATCCAGGAAGTACAAAGAGTTTACAGGCTTCAGGGAGTTGAAATCAATGATAAGCATATAGAAGTAATAGTCAGACAGATGCTTAGAAAAGTAAAAATTGAAGATCCTGGAGATACAAAATTGCTGCCGGGCGGACTGGTAGATATGTTTGAATTCGAAGCTGAAAATGAAAAAGCTTTGGCGCAGGGCTTAAGGCCTGCTGAAGGAAAACGCGCTCTGTTGGGTATAACAAAGGCTACACTTGCAACTGATTCATTCTTATCGGCTGCTTCCTTCCAGGAAACTACAAGGGTTCTTACCGAAGCAGCGATAAAAGGTAAGATAGATCCGTTGGTAGGTCTGAAAGAAAATGTTATACTCGGAAAGCTGATACCGGCAGGAACAGGTATGAAGAGATATAGAGATATTTCCATTGTGGCTAATGAAGAAAGCCAGGAACAGCAGGAACAAAGCTGATACGGACTTATTGTAAATTATATTAATATACCACAAAATGTGTATAAGGTTGAGGCAAATTGGATATCTTTATATCTATATTACCTCAACCTTATCTTATATTGAGTGACATTATTTTTCATATTGACAATGATAATTCATGGATGATACAATATTTTAGTGTGTAAATTCAGACTATTTTTAGAAAAAAAAACTCAGGAAATGGTTCTGATAAAAGTAAGGCAAAATAGAATCTGTCTCAGTAATATGTTCGTTTACTTGTTCGGAAAAATAAATTGTTTTGGGGAGCCAGAACATGAGTAAAAAAATAGTTGGAATGAAACAATCTATAAAAGCTATAAAAAACAAAAATGCAGAAATAGTCTATATTGCTAAAGATGCTGATGAGAAGATAAGGAATACCATTGAAGAATTATGCAAAGCAAATGATATAAAAACGGTTTATTATGACAGCATGAAGCAACTCGGCAAGGAATTTGGAATTAGTGTATCGGCCAGTGTTGCCTGCATTTTAAAGTAGTTTATATTATGTTAATTATTAATATTATGTAGCTAGCAATTAAATTTATATAATTGTAAAAAGTTAAGAGGAGGTGAAAGGATGCCAACGTTTAACCAGCTGGTAAGGAAGGGTAGAAAAGTTGTTGAAAAGAAATCTACCGCTCCGGCGCTGCAAAAGGGTTTGAATTCACTGAAGAAAAGAACCATAGATATGAATAGCCCTCAAAAACGTGGTGTATGTGTAGTTGTTAAAACTCAGACACCAAAGAAGCCGAATTCAGCTTTGAGAAAAGTAGCAAGGGTTCGTTTGACTAACGGTATAGAAGTAACATCTTATATACCTGGTATAGGTCATAATCTTCAGGAACATAGTGTTGTCCTCATTAGAGGAGGAAGGGTTAAAGACCTCCCAGGTGTAAGATATCACATAATCAGAGGAACACTTGATACCGCAGGTGTTGCAAATAGAATGCAGGGCCGTTCAAAGTATGGAGCGAAAAAGCCAAAATCAGGTGCTGCTAACAAATAGTATCATACAACGTGCAATAGCACGTAGTGTGACAATTGAACAAAGTGCTAAGTACGTTGTTATATATATAGATATATAAGAAGTACCGAGCGCTGACACAGCTAAAGCTGTGAGTACCTATGATAGTTTTCATAAAAAGGAGGGAAGTTAAGTGCCAAGAAGAGGACATGTTCCAAAAAGAGACGTGCTGCCTGATCCTGTTTATAACAGCAAGGTAGTTACGAAATTAATAAATAACATCATGTATGATGGAAAAAAGGGTATTGCTCAGAAAATTTGTTATGGTGCTTTTGATATCATAAAAGAAAAAACCGGGCAGGACCCTATGGAAGTTTTCGAAAAGGCTTTGGAAAATGTAATGCCGGTTCTTGAGGTTAAAGCAAGAAGAGTTGGTGGTGCTACTTATCAGGTTCCGATAGAAGTAAGGCCGGACAGAAGACAGACATTGGGTTTAAGATGGCTTGTTAACTATGCAAGAACCAGAGGAGAAAGAACCATGAAAGAAAGACTCGCCGGTGAAATAATGGATGCTGTTAACGGTATGGGTGGAGCTTTCAAAAAGAAAGAAGATACTCATAAAATGGCAGAAGCAAACAGAATGTTTGCTCATTATAGATGGTAATATAATAAATAGAATTGCTAAATTGCAATTTGATTTAATAAATAAAATATAAAATATTTATTCAAAGGTAAGTATAAAGTTATATAGATATGCTATATGATTGATTTAACTTTGAACTATCGATTAGAAGGGAAGGAGGGTATTAATGCCCAGGCAATTCAGCTTAGAAAAGACAAGGAACATAGGAATAATGGCGCACATAGATGCTGGTAAGACTACTACTACCGAAAGAATCTTGTACTATACAGGTAGGGTTCATAAAATTGGCGAAGTTCATGAAGGTGCTGCCACTATGGACTGGATGGAGCAGGAGCAGGAAAGAGGTATTACAATAACTTCAGCAGCTACTACTGCTCAATGGAAAGGAAACAGAATAAATATCATAGATACGCCAGGGCACGTTGACTTTACAGTTGAAGTTGAGAGATCTCTTCGTGTTCTCGATGGTTCAGTAACGCTTTTTTGTGCTAAAGGAGGAGTTGAGCCTCAGTCTGAAACCGTATGGAGACAGGCTGATAAGTATCATGTTCCAAGACTAGCATATGTTAATAAGATGGATATAATGGGAGCGGATTTTTATAACTGTGTAGATATGATAGACAAAAGACTTAATGCAAATCCAGTTCCGATCCAGCTTCCAATAGGAAAAGAAGATACATTCCAGGGTATAATTGACCTTGTTACAATGAAAGCATTGTTTTACAAGGATGACTCTGGTAAGATAATTGAAGAAGGTCCTATTCCTGAAGATATGAAAGCAGAAGCTGAAGAATATCGCGAAAAATTAATTGAAGCCGTTGCTGAACAAGATGAAGAATTAATGATGAAATATCTCGAAGGCGAACAGCTTACTGAAGAGGAAATACGTGCAGGTATAAGAAAAGCAACAATAAATACTAAAATAACACCTATTCTTTGCGGTTCATCATATAGGAATAAAGGTGTTCAGCAATTGCTGGATGCTATTATTGATTATTTACCGTCACCGCTTGATATACCTCCTATAAAAGGAGTAAAACCTGATACGGAAGAAGAAGTTGAAAGACCTGCAGATGATAATGGGCCATTCTCAGCTCTTGCATTCAAGATAATGACGGACCCATATGTAGGTAAACTTTGTTTCTTCAGAGTATATTCAGGAACTTTAAATTCAGGTTCTTATGTTCTTAACTCTACAAAGAACAAAAAGGAAAGAATAGGAAGAATACTGCAGATGCATGCAAATCACAGAGAGGAAATTGATATGGTTTACTCAGGTGATATTGCAGCAGCAGTAGGATTAAAAGATACAACAACCGGTGACACATTATGTTCCGAAAATGATCCAGTTATTTTAGAGTCAATGGAATTCCCTGAACCTGTTATTCAGGTTGCAGTTGAACCTAAAACAAAAGCAGGACAGGAAAAGATGGCCATTGCATTGCAGAAGCTTGCTGAAGAGGACCCAACATTTAAAGTGTCAACTAATCAGGAAACCGGTCAGACAATAATAGCAGGTATGGGTGAGCTGCATCTTGAAATCATTGTGGACCGTCTGATGAGGGAATTTAAAGTTGAAGCCAATGTAGGTAATCCTCAGGTTGCGTACAAGGAGACAATCAGGAAGGCAGTTAAGTCAGAAGGAAAATTCGTACGCCAGTCCGGTGGTAGAGGACAGTATGGTCATTGTATTATCGAAATTGAGCCTTTGGAACCAGGAAGCGGTTATGAATTCGTCAACAAAATCGTCGGCGGTGCTATTCCTAAGGAATACATCGGGCCTGTTGATGCAGGTATACAGGAAGCCATGAACAGCGGTGTTCTTGGCGGATATCCTGTTTTAGACGTAAAAGTAACATTGGTTGATGGTTCATACCATGAAGTTGACTCTTCTGAAATGGCATTTAAAATTGCCGGTTCAATGGCCTTCAAGGATGGATGCCGCAAAGCAGATCCTGTACTTCTTGAACCGATAATGAAGGTAGAAGTAACCGTACCTGAAGAGTACATGGGAGATGTTATGGGCGACCTTAACTCAAGAAGAGGAAGAATTGAAGGTATGGAAGCAAGGAATGGCGTTCAGATTATAAGAGCAAATGTTCCGCTTTCAGAAATGTTTGGATATGCTACAGTCCTGCGTTCAAGAACACAGGGAAGAGGAACATACAGTATGCAGATGAGTCATTATGAAGAAGTTCCAAAGAGCATACAGGAGAAAATAGTAAATGAAAGAAAACCAAAGGAATAATTGTAAAGTCAGATATTCAGAATCAGCACTTTACTGATAATTCCTAGCATATTGCAACATAAAAATATAGTTGCACTTGTGTTGCAAAAATTATAGAATATATAAAAAATCAGGCATGATGAAGCTTATGTATGCTTAATGCAATATATGAGTGAGTTGTGCCTGGTCTTAAATAAAGAAATTAATAATAATATAATTATTCAGTATAATATACTGAAAAGGGAGGAGATTTAATAATGGCAAAAGCTAAATTCGAGAGAACCAAACCCCATGTCAATATTGGTACAATTGGCCACGTTGACCATGGTAAGACTTCATTGACAGCAGCTATAACCAAAGTTTTGGGATTTGTAGGAAAGGCACAATATACTGCATATGATATGATCGATAAGGCTCCAGAAGAAAGAGAAAGAGGTATTACTATCAACACTTCTCACGTTGAATATCAGACTGATTCAAGACACTATGCTCACGTTGACTGCCCGGGTCATGCTGACTATGTTAAAAACATGATTACCGGTGCTGCACAGATGGACGGTGCAATACTCGTTGTTTCAGCAGCTGATGGTCCAATGCCTCAGACAAGAGAACATATTCTTCTCTCACGTCAGGTTGGTGTACCATACATAGTTGTTTTCCTGAACAAATGTGATATGGTAGATGACGAAGAGCTTCTGGAACTCGTTGAAATGGAACTGAGAGAACTTCTTAATGAGTATGAATTCCCAGGAGATGAAATTCCGATAATCAGAGGATCTGCTCTCGCTGCACTGGAATCAAATTCAACTGATCCAAATGCACCTGAGTATCAGCCAATTATAGAGCTTATGAAGAAAGTTGATGAATATATACCGACACCTGAAAGACCGGTTGACAAACCTTTCCTTATGCCTGTAGAAGACGTATTCTCCATCACAGGTCGTGGAACAGTTGCTACTGGTAGGGTTGAAAGAGGTAAAGTTAAAGTCGGTGATGAAGTAGAAATCGTTGGTTTGATGGACGAACCAAAGAAAACCGTTGTTACCGGTGTTGAAATGTTCAGAAAGATTCTTGACGAAGCAGAAGCTGGTGACAATATCGGTGCTCTTTTAAGAGGTATTCAGAGAAACGAAGTTGAAAGAGGACAGGTTCTTTCAAAACCAGGTTCAATCAAACCACATACAAAATTCAAAGGTCAGGTATACGTTTTAACTGAAAAAGAAGGTGGAAGACATAAACCATTCTTCCCAGGTTACAGACCACAGTTCTATTTCAGAACAACTGACGTTACAGGTGTAATTCAGCTTCCTGAAGGAACTGAAATGGTTATGCCTGGAGACCATATAGAAATGTCTGTAGAACTTATAACTCCAATAGCTATGGAAGAAGGCTTGAGATTCGCTATCCGTGAAGGTGGCAGAACTGTTGGAGCAGGTACAGTTACAGCAATAATTGAATAATTTCAAAAATAATATGGGAGAGCCGATATTATGCGGTTCTCCTTTGTTTTTATAAATATTTTTATAAACAGCATTGTATGAATATAAAATATAAGTATAATAATAAAGGATAATCAAATTATCAGTGTAAATAATTGTTCTTGATGGATAATTGTGCTTAACAGGCTTTTTATATAAAATATTTGAAGGTACTGGTGCTTTGGAGGATAAGATGAGGAACATACATATAAATGATATCATCTATTGTGTCGAGCGATTATGCATGGAAGCGAATTACTGTCTAAACCCTGACATCAGGAATGCTTTAAGGCAAGCATATATGAATGAGGAGTCAGAGGTTGGAAAGGACATATTGGACAAGCTTATTGAAAATGCAGAACTTGCCAATGAAAATAATATGGCCATATGTCAGGATACAGGAATGGTTGTGGCATTTGTAGAGGTAGGACAAGATGCGTACATTACGGGAGGAAGTTTAACTGAAGCCATAAACGAAGGTGTAAGAAGGGGATATCGCAGAGGATATCTCAGAAAATCTGTTGTAGATGATCCTATAATCCGGGAAAACACCGGAGACAATACACCTGCTATTATACATTATGATATTGTGCAAGGAGACAAGATAAAAATCACTATAGCGCCAAAAGGTTTCGGAAGTGAAAATATGAGCGCTTTAAAAATGCTGAAACCTTCAGACGGTATTGAAGGAGTCAAAGATTTTGTAATAGAGACAGTACATAATGCAGGACCTAACCCATGTCCTCCTATAGTAGTCGGGGTAGGAATAGGCGGAACTATGGAAAAGGCGGCTTATCTGGCTAAAAAGGCTTTATTACGTCCGATAGATAAAAGAAGCAAGATTAAATATGTTAAAGAACTTGAAAATGAGCTGTTGCAAAAAATAAATAACTTAGGAATCGGGCCGGGCGGACTTGGAGGAAGAATTACCGCATTAGCAGTAAATATAGAGACATTTGCTACACATATAGCAGGCTTGCCTGTGGCTGTTAATATAAATTGTCACGCTACAAGGCATGCAGAAGCGGAACTGTAAAAGCATTATAAATATAGATATATATTCTCATTAGAAATAAATATAATAAATTGCGTCAATGTTTTATAAGGAAGGTTAAATTGTATGATTGAAATACAGACACCCTTAACTAAAGAAAAGGCAGAGAGCCTGAAAGCAGGAGATATTGTAAGAATAAGCGGTATTATGTATACTGCAAGAGATGCGGCACATAAAAAACTGATCGAGATGCTGAATGAAGGAAAAGAACTTCCGTTTGACATTAAAGATCAGATTATATATTATGTCGGACCGTGTCCTGCAAGGCCGGGTGAGATTATTGGCTCTGCGGGCCCTACTACCAGCAGCAGGATGGATTCATATACGCCGAAATTAATTGAATTAGGTTTAACCGGCATGGTAGGAAAGGGTATGAGAAGTTCTGAGGTAGTAGAAGCAATGATAAAGAATAAGGCTGTATATTTCGGAGCTATCGGCGGGGCAGGAGCGCTGCTTTCAAAGTCGATAATTGCAGAAGAAGTAATAGCTTTTGAAGAACTTGGCACGGAAGCGATAAGAAAACTGGAAGTCAAAGAATTTCCTGCAGTTGTTGTAATAGATTCAAAAGGTATTAATTTATATGAAATTGGACGTAAAAAGTATATAAGATAAAATGATTTGTTTACAAAACAAAAATAGTGGGTATAAAAATAAAGATTTATAGTGTATAATATGATAGAAAAGGAGCTGATAATATGGCAAAAGTTACTTTAGATACAATAATTTCCGATGTACTAAAAATGGACAGCGGTACAATACCGATTTTTTTGAACAGCGGAATGCATTGCCTCGGTTGCCCTTCATCTTCAGGTGAGAGTATAAGAGATGCCTGCATGGTTCATGGTATAGATGCGGAAAAGCTTGTTAAGGAACTTAACGAATATCTTGAATCAAAAGAAGCACAAGAATAGTATTCATGATATGAATAAAATCATTAAAAGATATAAAAAAATGCCGTTAAGGCATTTTTTTATATCTTTTCTGTATATTAAATTATTATAATTACATGATATGTGATATCAAATCTAAATTTGTTTATAAAAATTATGATAAATATATGAAAATATTTAGCTAATTAAAATTTTTATTGAATTAAATGTAAATTGACGATATAATTTTGATGTTATTCAAAATTCACAAATATAGAGTTACATATATTGTTAATTTAATTATTAAATATCGAAGAATTTTCATATACTATCGATATTATATAGAAATTTGGCTCTATAAATAGGAGGAATAGTAGCATGGCAACCAGAGTAGTTGTTGGCACACAATGGGGAGATGAAGGCAAAGGCAAGTATATCGATATGCTTGCAGCTGATTCAGATATAGTTGTTCGTTTTTCAGGAGGAAACAATGCAGGACACACAATAGTTGCAGACGGTGTACAGTATGCATTGCATTTAATACCTTCGGGCATACTTCATAAAGGGAAAATATGTATTATCGGAAACGGAGTAGTTGTTGATCCTGCCATACTGCTAAAGGAAATAGATGAGCTAAACAGTAAGGGAATTGACACTGATAATCTGTTAATAAGTGACAGAGCACATGTTATAATGCCCTATCATAAAGTACTGGATGAATTACAGGAAAAATTCAGAGGAAGTAAATCCATAGGTACGACGAAAAGAGGTATCGGACCTGCGTACTCTGATAAAACAGAACGTTGTGGTATCAGAATTGGAGACCTTATTGATGAAGAGCTTTTCGCAGAAAAAGTAGAAGAAAATTTAAAAACAAAAAACGCAATAATTGAAAAGGTATATGGAGGAAAAGGATTTACTGCTGATCAGATAATCAGGGAGTATTCAGAATATGCCAAAAGATTAAAAAAGCATGTAGCAGATACCAACAGTATACTGTTTGATGCGATAGATCAAGGGAAAAATATATTATTTGAAGGTGCACAAGCTACTTTTTTGGACCTTGATTTTGGAACATACCCATATGTAACATCCTCAAACCCGATATCAGGTGGTGTTTGTATAGGTGCAGGGATCGGACCTAAATATATTGATGAAGTTTATGGGGTATTTAAAGCTTATACAACAAGGGTAGGAGCCGGACCTTTTCCGACAGAACAGGCAAATGAAATCGGCGACACTATAAGGGAACTTGGCCATGAATATGGAACAACAACAGGAAGGCCAAGAAGATGTGGCTGGCTTGATCTTGTTATGATGAAGTATGCAGCTAAAATCAACGGACTTACTTCATTGGCGATAAATCATGTAGATACTATAGGAAAACTCGGTAAGAAATCAAAAATAAAATTGTGTACAGCATATATTAAAGACGGGGTTAAAACAACATCGTTCCCAGGTAGCCTTAAAGAACTTGCCAAATGTGAACCGGTATATGAAGAATTTGACGCATGGGATGAGGATATATCAAAAATAAAAAAATACGAAGACCTTCCTGCCAATGCTAAAAAGTATCTTTCAAGAATTGAAGAGGTAATCGGGGTAAAGATAAAATTCATTGGTGTAGGTAAGGATAGGGAGCAAACTATAATCGTTGATTAAACAAGTAAGCTAAAAATGATATATATGAGGCATTGTGATGCAGCACAGTGCCTTGTTTTACAATATTTTATATTATTTGCAGTATATTCTATGATGTGATATAATATAAGCAGATAATGCTTAAGATTTTTAATAAAACATAAAAAAGTAGTTGACAGGATATATATTTATACTGTATTATATATACCTGTGCGGTAGAAACGAAATCGGTAACATGTTACAAGCGAGCATACGTATAGTTTATGCAAAACCGAGTAACATATTATAATAAAAAATGAACGTGGTCCATTAGCTCAGTTGGCAGAGCACTTGACTTTTAATCAAGGTGTCCCGCGTTCGAATCGCGGATGGATCACCAAACAAACAGGGACATATAATATGTACTTAAAAGTATTTATTATATGTCCCTGTTTGTTTTTGGAATATTTATTTAATGTTTGCGTTCAAAATAAAATAAAAAAGGCAGGCTAGAATCTTCTACCTTTCCTCTTAAAAGATACAAAGGAGGTCATATTATGCAATATCGTAAGCTTGGAAGAAAAGATCTGGATGTTGGAGTCATCGGCTTGGGTTCTGAATTATTATGACATGAGCTTAAATTTGAGAAATGATACCTGTTTAATAGAAATAATATTGCATTCAAGATTTTCTAAATAATACCTGATTTATTTAAAGGAACATGATATCTATTGAAAAGACTTTGTTAAAAGCATATACTTCTTTATATAAATGTTATTTATGGGAGGAAAACCTATGGCTTATTTGCTTGGAATTGATATTGGAACTTCAGGAACAAAAACTGTTTTGTTCGATGAAAAGGGCAATACTGCTGCCAGCGCATTAGCAGAATATCCTTTATATCAGCCCCATGTCGGGTGGGCTGAACAGGACCCTGAGGATTGGTGGAAAGCTGTTTGCTTAACTGTAAAGGAAGTTATTAACAAGAGCGGAGTAAGCCCTGCTGATATTAAAGGAATTGGTTTATCTGGTCAGATGCATGGAGCTGTTTTGCTTGATAAGGATCATAAAGTATTGAGAAAAGCAATCATCTGGTGTGACCAAAGGAGCGCTGAAGAATGTGTACAGATAACATCAGTTGTAGGTGCGGAAAGATTGATTCAAATAACTGCAAATCCTGCGCTGACCGGCTTTACCGCTTCAAAGGTAATGTGGGTTAAAAACCATGAACCTGAGATCTTTGAAAAGATAGCGAAAATTTTACTTCCCAAAGATTATGTAAGGTTTAGACTGACCGGTGAATTTGCAACAGAAGTTTCTGATGCCAGTGGTATGCAGTTTATGGACATACCGGGAAGGCAGTGGAGCAGTGAAGTTTTAGATAAACTTGGAATAGACAGATCATGGCTGGCTGATCTTTATGAATCCCAGGAGGTTAGCGGCAAAGTTAGTAAATATGCGGCAGAAATAACAGGATTAAAAGAGGGTACGCCAGTTGTAGGCGGCGCAGGTGATCAGGCTGCAGGCGCGGTTGGAAACGGCATAGTTAAAAAAGGAGTTATTTCCTCAACAATAGGAACATCAGGTGTTGTTTTTGCGTATACAGATAAAGTAAGCATAGATCCTAAAGGAAGGGTACATACATTCTGTCATGCCGTGCCGGGTACATGGCATATAATGGGGGTAACTCAGGGTGCCGGCCTATCCTTAAAATGGTTCAGAGATAATTTCTGTATTGAGGAGAAGAGAACAGCCGAATTAATGAAAATTGATCCCTATGTATTGATGGACCAGGAAGCCGAAAAAGTTAAGCCAGGTTGTAATGGGCTTATATATCTGCCGTATATGATGGGTGAGAGGACACCTCATCTTGATCCCAATGCAAAAGGAGTCTTTTTTGGGCTTTCGGCGAAACATGAAAAACAAGATATGATCCGTGCAATAATGGAAGGCGTTGTATACAGTCTTAGGGACTGTTTGGAAATAATCAAGGAAATGGGCGTAGAAATAAAAGAAGTAAGAGCCTCAGGAGGAGGAGGCAAGAGCAAGTTATGGAGACAGATGCAGGCTGACGTTTTTGGCAGCGATATTACGACCATCAATTCAAGCGAAGGGCCTGCACTTGGTGTTGCACTGCTTGCAGGAGTTGGCTCAGGAATATATAAGAGCGTTGAAGAAGCATGCAATGCTGTTATATCCGTAAAAACAAAGCAGAAAGCTAATATTAAACTACATGAGACATATAATAAATTTTACAGGATTTACGGACAGCTTTATAAGTCATTAAAACAGGATTTTACAGATCTTGCTGCACTGCTGTGAGATATGTTATAAAATATAAGGATTTCAGGCATATTTGAGGTGCCTGAAATCCTTATAAATATGTGTTTTTAATCTGCATCAGAATTTTCCTTAAAAAATTTAATAATAATTGCTTGACATTTAGTAAGTTCCTAGTTAAAATATAACTCGTCGGTTCGACAAACTGGTTTACAAAAACGAACCATTAATGATGGCCCATTGGTCAAGCGGTCTAAGACACCGCCCTTTCACGGCGGTAACAGGGGTTCGAGTCCCCTATGGGTCACCACTATAGTAAGGAGTAAAAAAGAGGGTTTAGAACTAAAATAAGTTTGGTTCTATACCTTCCGCTCCGAACTCAAAATGGCCCGGTAGTTCAGTTGGTTAGAATGCCAGCCTGTCACGCTGGAGGTCGAGGGTTCGAGCCCCTTCCGGGTCGCCAAATTTTCTTAGCAAATGCTAAGAAGAAAAATCTTAATATAATGGTATGCTGGTGTAGCTCAGCAGGTAGAGCAGCTGACTTGTAATCAGCAGGTCGGGGGTTCGATTCCGTCCGCCAGCTCCAAATACAGAAGACATTTCTTCATAAGAGGAAATGTCTTTTTTTACATTTATAATAAATTTTATCAAATAAGAAGGAAAATTACATAATAGTGTAGAAAAAGTAAATATATAAAAATATGCATGTGGATGGTGAATAGCTTTGAAAAAGGTTATAGCTGTGATTTTAATCTTAAGCATGTTATGTACTTTAGCACCTATAACACAGGCAAATGAGCCGATGAGACTGGATGTGCCAACTTTCGTTCAACATTTTGAACCATGGAAAGACCAGCAATATGGATTTGGCAGCAGGACCATTGAATATGCAGGTTGCGCTCTTACCTGTCTGGCAATGGTACTTAAATATTATGGAATTAATACTGATCCCGGAGAACTTAACACTTGGCTGAAAAATAACGGAGGATATTCAGGCACGGAAAGTATAAACTGGTCAAAAGTGTCTCAAAAGAGCAATGGGACGGTATATTGCAAAGGTTCGGCAATAATTTACGGATCACAGGATCTATGGCGCATTAATACGGAAATAGACAACGGTAACCCGGTAATTGCAAGAATGAATTATCAGGGAACAAGTCACTATGTGGTAATTTGCGGTTACAATGGAAATCAGTATTATATAAATGATCCCTGGACTGAAAACTCCAGTAAAACCATAAATGAAGGATATGAACCAAAAAATAATCCTGGAGCGGCTATCCAGGAAATCATTACCTTCGGATCGTCAAATAAAACACCTCCAAAGGTGCCTGTAGTGCCTGTAGCAGTGTCAAAATTTTCGGAACCTATTAAGGACGACTATTTGCCGGTAGTATCTTTTGGAGATATTTCGCTGACCATAAATGATCCATACATGACGGTTTCAGGACAAAAAAAGCTAATAGATCCGGAAGGACGTACTGCTCCGATTATCATTAATAACCGGACATTCCTCCCTGTCAGGGCAATAATAGAAGCAATGGGCGGCACAGTTACCTGGGAAGGCAAGGCTAAGAAAGTTGAAATAGTGATAGCCAAAAGAACCATAGAGATGTGGGTAAATAAAAGACAGGCTTTTATTAACGGGTATCCTTTTACATTGGAAGTTGCCCCGTGTATTGTAAATTCACGTGTAATGCTTCCTATAAGGCCAATCATTGAGAAGCTAAATTGTAAAATCTCCTGGAATCCGTCTACTAAAACAGTTTATATAACAAGCGATGCTGCCTCAAGGGGAGGAAGCAGTGCACAGCAGGGAAGGCCGGAGGATAAAATAATATTCAATGACAGTGCCCTTGAAAAAGCTATAAGAGCGACTTTAAGGAAACCTACAGGAGATGTTTATTACACTGACTTTAATAATATGCAAATAACCGAAGTATGGTATACGGGGCTTGGCATTAAAGATATCTCAGCTTTAAAAGGTGCAGTTAATCTTAAAGGTCTTTATTTGTCCAATAATAACATAAAGGATATAAGTGCGCTGGCGAACTTAAAGAATCTTACAAAGCTTGATTTAAGTCAAAATCAAATAACGGATGTATCCCCGCTTAAGGATTTGAAAAACCTTACGGAATTAAATTTAAATGATAATCCGGTAACAAATCCTACTGTATTAAAAAATCTTACTTCTTTAAAGACGCTACGCATATATGGAAAAACGATAACCGACATGAAACAGATTGATAGTTTAAGTTTAAGTGACAGTATGATTAATTTTACTGATAAAAACCTTGAGCAATATTTAAGACAAGTTGTAGGGAAGAGTACAGGCACTGTTTATTATGGTGATTTTGAACGCAAGAGTATTGATAAATTATGGATTGTGAGCAAGGAAGTTTCTGATATTAGTGCGTTAAAAGGTTTTATTCATCTTAAAGTGTTGTCGCTAGTAGATAATAACATAAGTGATTGCAGTGCGGTGCAAAACCTGACAAATCTCACGGAATTGTATCTTTCAAAAAATAATATATCTGATATAAGTATGATAAAAAATCTAAAGAAGCTGGAAATATTCGAAGCGCATAACAACAATATTACTGATGTAAGTGTTTTATTGGATTTGCCGAATCTCAAATCTGTAAATATACGATATAATCCGATTAAAGATAAGTCTGTTATACAAACTTTGATAAGCAGAGGAGTTAATGTTACTTACTGATGTTAAATTTGACGGAATGGGATTTTGAATTTCAGGATATGAACATAGCAGAATAATCTAAATACCCGTAAGAATATCAGATTACTTGATTTCTTCGGGTATTTAGATTAATATTATACAAATTAGCTGTAATTAGCTTATAAAATGTATTGACAATACCATAGAAGCTATGCTAATATAAACTTCGTTGACGGTTAATGTTGATAAGTTTTATAAATTAGTATAGTTGGTAATTCCATTTCGGAATAAAAAATATGGAGGGGTTCCCGAGTGGCCAAAGGGGGCAGACTGTAAATCTGTTGTCACTGACTTCGATGGTTCGAATCCATCTCCCTCCACCAAAATTCATAAAAATCCTTGAAATTCAATTTCAAGGTTTTTTTCATTTATTCTTCCTATTGTTTATATTCTTTTCTCAGGGACGATTTTCATTACTGGTTATTAATTACGGATATTTGATCGAAATTATATTAATTTGGATTGAAACTACCTTTAATGTTATAATTTTATTTACAGGTGAGTATAGCTAATTTTATGATATTTATTAAAAAATACTGAATACGGAGATTTTATATTATATACGAGGGGTGAATAAATGGTTGGCTGGGATGTACTGGAGGAAGAAATAAAAAAGTGCCGGAGATGCGGTTTAGGATTTACCAGGACAAATGCTGTAATAGGCCGGGGGAATCCTAATGCCGACTTATTACTGGTGGGAGAAGGTCCCGGTGAACAGGAAGATAAGCAAGGGCTGCCTTTTGTCGGGGCTGCGGGGAAATTGCTTGACTTGCTGTTAGATGCGTTGATGATATCCAAAGATGATTATTATATAGCAAACATAGTAAAGTGCCGCCCGCCTGGAAATCGTGTTCCTTTTGAAAATGAAGCGGAAATGTGCCTGAACTTTCTCAGAAATCAGGTTTACCTGATTAAGCCTAAAATTATCGTTTGTTTAGGAAACACAGCTGCAAATTACATTATAGAAAAAGGAGTCAGAATCACTCAGATACGTGGCCATTGGATAGAGAGAAAAGGTTATTTAATAATGCCTACATTCCATCCGGCGGCCCTTTTGAGGGATGAGTCAAAAAAAGTTCTGCTTTGGGAGGATTTAAAAAAAGTAAGACAAAAACTATATGAAAGATGAATTAATCAAAAATAAAAGGAAATTGTATAGTATAAGGAGTGAAGCTGTTTTGAATAAAATTAATATCCTTCCTGCAGAAATAAACAGTTCATGGAACGACTTTTTAGATAATGAAATTTTAAATATGCTTTACAATATAGAAAAAAGAATAGGCAGTAACTATACACCTGATACGGATAAAGTAATGAGGTTTATGCGTAATGATTTGAGCGATATGAAAGTAGTAATTTTAGGTCAGGATCCATACCCTGAAAAGGGACGGGCTACAGGAAGAGCTTTTGAGGTAGGGGATCTAGCATCCTGGCAGGATAAATTCAAACAGGTGTCATTAAAAAACATAGTCAGATTAATATATAAAACCTACAAAAATATTGACAACTATGATGAAATAAAATCATATTCAGAGATAAAAAAAGAAATAAATGCAGGGCTATTTAACATATTGCCTCCGAATAAGATATTTGAATCCTGGGAGAAGCAAGGTGTATTACTGTTAAACGCATATCTGACGTGTGAGATTGGAAACCCTGGCAGTCATAGGGTGATTTGGGCTGAATTTGCCGATAGCTTAATCAGATATATAGTAAAAAAGAATAACAGCCTAATCTGGTTCTTATGGGGCAAGGATGCAAACGTATTTAGAAAATATATAATAAAAGGTCAAATCTATTCATGCAGGCATCCGATGATGTGTTCTGTAGAATTCGAAGATGATTTTTTAAAATCCAATTGCTTTAAGGATACAAAAGATATAATTAACTGGATTGGACAGTAAGTGACTATGGCTAATGCAGGAATATTGCGATATAACAGACATTATAGTTTGGTATATGGAATTTGCCTGATAAAAAGATGGTGTGTAACTTGGATTATATGGCATAATAAAAAAGATTGATTGACATCAGAAAAGTTATTGACACCGTTTTTCTTTTGTGTTAGTATATAAAAGCTGTCGCTGATGCGAGTATTTACGACAAATAATTGTTGTAAAGTACTAAAAAAAGGTGTTGACAAAAGCAAAGCGGCGTGCTAATATATAAAAGCTGCTTCAAACGGAGCGGCAAACGAAATGGACTTTGAAAAGTAAACAGTGTAACGAAAGGAACTCGTTAATTCAGG
>Ga0134100_1000453_pt1 | contig 49609 bp, 39 predicted proteins | sample 11_taG_2_FD_94444 | JGI IMG/M metagenome (GOLD analysis project Ga0134100, IMG submission 94444) | Switchgrass degrading microbial communities from high solid loading bioreactors in New Hampshire, USA - 11_42_5_180_A3 metaG | ecosystem: Engineered > Bioreactor > Semi-continuous > Anaerobic >...
AAATTTATTTTAAACATTTAGAAAATTTATAAGTAAATTTTCAATATATAATTAGAATTGTTTTTAGCAATAGGCAAAATACCCTTTTAAAATTTATAAGATTAGACAAAATAATAATTTTGTATAATCTGGGACATATGTAAAGTAAAATTACATAATTTCTGCAAATGTCCGTCTAAATCTATATATTTGCTTAAATTTGCACATTCAACATAAATATTATATAATTATTTTAGTGCTTATTAATATTACGTATAATATCTACTGTTAAAATGCACTTTTATATTACTTTATATTTCTTTATTATTATGTGTCTTTTTAATTAAATTATTTTAATATTCATTTGCAGAATAATTTATATTATGTAACTTTTTTTGTATTATATTTTGTTGAGGATGTGCTTAAATTATGGAACGTGATTGCCCCATAATGATAGATTTCCTAAATTATATGGAAACTATTAAAGGAAAATCTAAAAATACTATAAAAGAATACGCATATGATCTTAGAATGTTTCTAAGATTTATTAAGTTACATAAAGGCATGACGGATCCAAATACGGAGTTTGATAAAATAGATATTTCAGATATTACTTCAGAAGATTTAAAGTCAATAACTTTAAGTGATTTATATTCATTTATGTCTTATTTAAGCCGTGAACGCGACAATAATGCAAGTTCACGTGCCAGAAAAGTTGCCAGTATAAAGTCATTTTTTAAATATTTAACTAGTAAAGCCAAAATAATAGATATTAATCCCGCCACTGAACTGGAATCACCAAAAATTACCAAGAGACATCCCAGGTATCTGAATATAGAAGAAAGCAAAAAGCTCCTTTCATCCGTAAGCGGAAAATATGCAGAAAGAGATTATGCCATACTCACATTGTTTCTAAATTGCGGCCTCAGATTATCCGAATTAGTAAATATAAATCTTAATAAAATTAAAAATGACACAATTACCGTTATAGGTAAAGGTAATAAAGAAAGGACAATATACCTTAATAATGCCTGTAAACAAGCCATTGAAGAGTACCTGAAAGTAAGACCGGTTGATAATGTCAAAGATAAACAGGCTTTATTTTTAAGTGAAAGGAAACAGCGAATCAGCAATAAAACTGTGCAGCATATTGTAAAAAAATATATTAAAATTGCCGGACTTGATCCTGAAAGGTATTCAACGCATAAATTAAGACATACGGCAGCTACACTCATGTATAAATACGGAAGTGTTGATATTCGTGCTCTTCAGGAGATACTTGGGCACGAGAGCGTTTCTACTACGGAAATATATACCCATGTAGATAATGAACAGTTAAGAAATGCTGTTGACAGTAATCCCCTATCTGATTTCACCGCAAAAAATGCAGAATAAATATAAATTAAGGTATATTGAAGCTTAAAAAGTTTTAAATAGTATAGTATAAGCTGCTTTAGCATTATAAAATGCATAAAAGTTTAATCAAAAACACAAATTATAAAAGAATTGCAAAGTTTAACATAATATTTTGAAATATATAGGATTACATGAAAAGATTCATGTTTATATAAATTATCTTTAGAAATATAACTATAAAAAAATATCTGTGCAGAGGATTATTATGAATTACAGAAAATTTCACGCTATTTTATGTGTAGTAATATTAATTACCTTATTTATTTCAGGCACATTAACAATGGTATATTTAAATACTTCTTACGGGGAAACTGAAGATGATTATCTTAATAATCTGTTTTCAGAATTGCTGTATCATTTAAAAACTGAAGAAGGCCCCGTAAACGTATTGCTGTTAGGCGGTGACCTGGTGGCAGGCAATACAGATACAATAATGCTGGTTAATTATAATCCTTCAAATTCCAGGTTAAATCTGTTGTCCATACCAAGAGATACATATGCTGAAGTAAGGGGCTCAAGCGTAAATAAGATTAATTCAGCTTATCCGGTTGGCGGTGGTCAATTGGCTGTAGAATCGGTCAGCAATCTCCTTAATGTCAAGATAAATTATTATGTGTTTATAAGTACTAAAGTTTTCAGGCAAATAATAGATTTGCTCGGCGGCGTGGATTATTATGTACCAGTAGACATGCATTATGAGGACCCTTATCAAGATCTTTATATAGATCTGAAAAAAGGCCAGCAGCATCTTAACGGAGAAGAAGCAGAAGGATTTATGAGATTCAGGCAGCCAAGTCAATATACGAAAGAAATGTGGGAGTTTTATGACGGCAGCGATGAAAAAAGGATTGAGGCACAGCAGAATTTTATAAAAGAGCTGATAAGGCAAAAAGCTAATTTATATTCCATTGCAAAAATTGATGATATTTTAATGACGGTATTTAAAAACCTTGATACAAATATGGACATGAATGACGCATTAAAATTTGTTCCAAGCGCAAGCAGAATCAATGTCAATAAGGTTAAGATGTTTACATTGCCCGGAATGTCATATGAGAGCAATTTATGGTATTACCAAATGGATAAGGAAGAAACTTCTAAACTTATAAATGAATATTTTACCGTAGAAGACAGTTCTATTGAAGATATCTCATATGAGGATTAATATTAATCCTCATATGAGATTAGTTACATAGATTTAAATTGTTTTATAATATATTTTCCAGAAATACTTTATAAGCTTTATAAGTAGTATATATATCGATTTTGCTTGTAATCTCAAATGGCGAATGCATGGAAAGTACCGCAATTCCGCAATCTATAACTTCAACGCCGAGATCTGCAACATATTGCGCTATGGTGCCTCCCCCACCCTGATCTACTTTACCCAGTTCTCCTGTCTGCCATACAATTTTATTCTCGTTGAATAATCTTCTCAGCTCGGAAATAAATTCAGGGTTGGCATCGCTGGCATCAGCTTTTCCCCGGGCTCCGGTATATTTTTGAAGAACTATCCCCTTGCCCAGATATGTTGCGTTCTTTTTTTCATATACATCGGGATAATTAGGGTCAACAGCAGCATTTACGTCTGCAGAAAGCATCTTTGATTTATTAAGGGTATCTCTTAGTATTATATCAGTGTAATTATCGGTGCTGTATGCACACAATGAAGCTACATGATTCTCAAGAAATCTTGATCTGGCTCCTGTATTGCCCATGCTGCCTACTTCTTCCTTATCAGTAAGAATGCACACACATGTTCTTTTCGCCTGCTCTATATCCATAATCGCCTTAATGGCTGTATATGCACATACACGGTCATCCTGTCCGTAGGAACCTATCATGCTCCTATCCATCCCTACATCTCTTGCTTTCATCGCAGGTACTATTTCCAGCTCAGCCGATACAAAATCCTCTTCCACTATTCCATATTTATCATGTAGAATTTTAAGGATATTAAGTTTCACTTTATCCTTAACCTTCTCATCGTTATATGGTATAGAACCGAAAAGAATATTTAAACCCTCTCCTGTTATACCTTCGCTCATTTTTTTCTGCATTTGGTCGAAGGCAAGATGCGGAAGCAAATCCGTTATCGTAAATACAGGATCGTTTTCATCTTCTCCTATTACTATATGTACGGCTTCACCGTTATTTTTATATACTACTCCATGCATGGATAAAGGAATCGTAACCCATTGATACTTCTTAATCCCTCCGTAATAATGGGTTTCAAGCATGGCCATGTCAGTATCCTGATAAAGCGGATTTTGCTTAAGGTCAAGGCGAGGAGAATCAATATGCGCGCCTAACAGGTTTAAACCGTCAGAAACAGGATACTCGCCGATCACTGAAGCAATAATGGATTTATTTCTATTGATTTCATAAATCTTCATTCCTTTATAAAGTTTGTTCTTTTTATTTTTTATTTCGCTAAATGGTATAAAGCCATTTGATTTTAACAGTTTTTCTGCTTCTTTTACAAATTCCCGTTCCGTTTTAGCTCTATTTAGAAATTCCCTGTATGAGTCGCAGAACAAAAATGCTCTTTGACTGTCTTCCTTTGTGGTATATTCCCACGCATTCTTTTGCTTATAGCCAAGCGCTTCCTGAAGTTTTTGTCCTTCTGTTTTATTTTCCATAACAGAACCTCCTCTATCATTACCTGATCAATCTTATGTTAGGTTAAAATACAAATAAACATATATATTTTTTTCAATTTAATATTTATAATTCATGTTATATGTATAAATATTTATGTCGCACTATTAATAATTAAAATGTATAACTTATCTGTTTATCAAAGGCATTAAACAAAGATTACTGGATGCATTTGTCTGTTATTTGAATTATATCATTAGATTTATTGTTATTACAACTTTTTAGTGCTAATATATGTAATGTACAGATAAAATAAAAATAGATACATTGAGCTAGTTGTTTTGTGGAAGATACCTTGTTGAGAGGCTCATATCACCTGTTAATCCGAGCTTAAAGTTAAGCTAATTCACTGTCTGAGCAGAAAATTATAAATATAAATTCAAAATTATTCTGCGAGTTTGAATTCGTGGCAGCTGAATTTACAGGGTCTTGGCATCGGAACTCGGTTTCCTGGAACAAAATCAACTAGAACAACAAGTTAAATAAAATTTAAGTAAAGATTAGGAGTGTATAATATTGTTTTTTGACAGTCATGTACACAGTTCATTTTCTTTAGACAGTAAACTAAATCCTGAAAAGGCATGTAAGAAAGCGATTGCATTGGGACTTTCAGGTATTGCTTTTACAGATCATTTGGATTACGATTATCCCGGTTATGATGATGCTTTTAATATAGATTTTGAGAAATATCTCAAATACTTCAGCCATTTGGGAAATGCTTACAAAGATAAACTTATTATATCAAAAGGGATAGAAGTAGGAATACAGCCTCACGTAATTAGTAAAACCATGGACCTTTTAAATAAGTATCAATTTGATTTTATGATCGGTTCAGTGCACATAATAGACAGACAGGACCCTTATATAGGTGAATACTATAAAGGTAAAGAAAAGAAAGAAGCTTATACAAGATATCTTGAAGAGATTTTATTTATGCTGGATAACTTTAATAAATTCGACGTGCTTGGACATATCGATTATATTACGAGGTATAGTTGTTATGACGACAGGTCGTTATATTATAATGACCATACAGATTTAATAGATTGTATATATAAAAATCTGATAAATCAAGGAAAAGGCATAGAAATAAACACTTCAAGCTATCGTGACAAAGCTGGTATAAAAACATGCGTATATGATATTAAGTTGCTTAAAAGGTATAAAGAACTTGGAGGTACTATAATTACTTTGGGTTCAGATGCCCATTCAGAGGAATATATCGGTTATAAATTTGATTATTTTAAAGATATGCTGCTGCAAGCCGGGTTTGATTATACAGCATATTTTATCGGCAGAAAACCTAAATTTATAAAATTACAATGATTTAAATTAATCCATTGTGCTGGCTGTTTAGTGGAAGAAAACCGCACAACAAGTTAAATTAATTAAAGCAGGATATATAAATAATCTTATATGTCCTGCTTTTATAGTTTTATATTTTACGCCCAATCAAAGTGCCAAGTATAACTCCGCTAAGGCTTAAGCCAAGATTTAATATTATATTGCTCAAAAATAATATATACTTGCCGCTCTGGTATAATGTAATTGTTTCATAGCTGAATGTTGAAAATGTAGTTAATCCGCCTAAAATTCCGGTTACCAGGAACAGTTTCATATTTGGGGATATAAAAGAAAAGCGTATACTCAGCTGCATAATAAGGCCTATCAAAACAGCACCTGCCATATTGACTAAAAGAGTACTGAGAGGAAAAACTGTCTTTATATATTTAGGTACTGTTATAGAAACAAGATATCGCAGAGAAGCTCCTATAAATCCACCAATGCCTACATATATAATTTTTACCATTAATAAACCTCACATATAAAATTATTCTTTTATAGATTTCTGTATTACTCCACCGCCCACTACTATATCGCCGTCATAGAATACTACTGACTGACCGGGAGTAATAGCTCTCTGCGGTGAATCAAACACAACTTTCGCCTGTCCGTCATCTAAAGGCTGAACTGTCGCATCAGCTTCTTTTGCCGAATATCTGATTTTAGCCTTAACCCTCATTTCCCTGTCCAATTTATCAATAGAAATGAAATTAAGATCATCGCATATTAATCCATTTGAAAACACTTCGGTTTCGTCACCGAGTATAATTTTATTGTTTTGTACGTCTATTTCCAGGACAAACATAGGTTTACCCAGAGCAATACCCAAACCTTTCCTTTGCCCTACCGTATAATATACGATGCCTTTATGCTTTCCGAGTATATTTCCCTTTGTATCTACAAAATCTCCGGGTACAATGTCATAATCGGTATTTTCCCTTATATAACGGCCATAGTCATTATCTTCTACAAAACAGATTTCCTGGCTGTCAGGTTTAGTGGCTACCGGAAGGCCAAACTCCTTAGCCATCTCACGTATCCTGTCCTTGGTATAATCCCCTATCGGCATCAATACTCTTGGAAGTTGTTCCTGTGTTAGATTATACAGAGCATATGTTTGATCCTTTCTTTCAGTAACTGATTTTTTTAACAGATATCTGCCGGAAAGATCATCATAAACTATTCTTGCGTAATGTCCGGTAGCAATATAATCAATACCCATGGCTCTTGCTTTATTCAGCATTGCGTCGAATTTAACATGCCTGTTGCATGCAATACAAGGATTTGGGGTTCTTCCTTTAAAATATTCATTTTTAAAATAATCAATAACCTTTTCTTCAAATATACTCTTAAAATTTAAGACATAATAAGGTATACCCAATTTTTCCGAAACACGTCTGGCATCATCAACGGCAGACAAAGAGCAGCAACCGCCTTCTACTCTCTGCCTTTCTTCGCTCTTGTCCTGCCATATCTGCATGGTAACACCTATAACATCATAGCCCTGTTCTAATAATAAAGCGGCGGCAACAGAACTGTCCACACCGCCGCTCATGCCTACCATTACCTTTTTTTTAGCCATTAAACCACCTACCTAAATATCAAATACTATTCTTCCTCTTCTATACGATGTATGTCGTCGCATCTCCTGCTGCAGCCTTCGCTGTTATTGTCTATAGGAAGTCCGTTTTTCCTCTTGTAATCATCAATTGCTGCTTTTATTGCTTCTTCAGCAAGATTTGAACAATGCATTTTAACAGGAGGTAGTCCGTCCAAAGCGTCAGCAACAGCCTTATTTGTTATCTGCAAAGCTTCTTCAACCGTCTTGCCTATTATAAGTTCTGTTGCCATGCTGCTTGTTGCGATTGCAGCTCCGCATCCAAAAGTCTTGAATTTTGCATCAGTTATAACGTTATTCTCTATTTTGAGATACATTTTCATTATATCTCCGCATTTAGGGTTGCCGACCTGACCTACACCGTCGGCATTTTCTATTTCTCCGACATTTCTCGGATTTGTAAAATGATCCATAACCTTTTCACTATACATTTTTAACTCCTCTTTTCACATTTTCATATAATGGTGACATTTCTCTAAGTCTTTCTACTATTGGAGGTAAAACTTCCAATAAATAATCAACATCTTCTTCCGTATTATCAGCTCCGAATGTGATTCTAAGTGATCCATGTGCAATTTCATGGGGTAATCCTATAGCAAGAAGCACATGTGAAGGATCAAGTGAACCGGATGTGCAGGCTGATCCGCTTGATGCCGCAATACCTTTCATATCAAGCATAAGAAGAAGTGATTCTCCTTCTATAAACTCAAATGAAAAGTTTGCGTTTCCGGGCAGCCTTTTCTCTCTATGCCCGTTTAACCTGGAGTATGGTATTCTCTTTAGTACTTCTGTTATTGTTCTATCCCTTAATTTAACAAGCTTTTTATTATGCTCTTCCATATCATTGGTAGCTAATTCTATAGCCCTTCCCAGTCCGACTATGGCAGGTACGTTTTCCGTACTTGCCCTTCTTCCTCTTTCCTGGGCTCCGCCATGTAAATATGAGACGATTTTAGTCCCTTTTCTTATATATAATGCTCCAACACCTTTTGGCCCGTAGAATTTGTGGCCGGATAATGATAAAAGGTCAATATTCATATCATTCACATCAATGGGTACATTGCCCACGGCCTGTACCGCATCTGTATGAAAATACACGCCTTTTTCCTTTGCAATTATACCTATTTCTTTTATCGGCTGTATTGTACCGATTTCATTGTTGGCAAACATGATTGTTATAAGTATGGTATTATCTTTAATTGCGTTTCTTACCTGTTCAGGATCTACCAGGCCATACTCATCAACCGGAAGGTATGTTACCTCAAAACCTTCGCTTTCCAGGTACTGGCATGTATGTAATACTGCATGGTGTTCAATCGATGAAGTTATAATATGATTTCCCTTGCTTCTGTTTGCATATGCAATACCTTTAATTGCCCAGTTGTCGGCTTCAGTACCTGAACCGGTGAAGAACACCTCATTCGGCTGTGCACCAAGGGCACGGGCGACTTTTTCCCTCGCTTCTTCTATAGCTTTTTTGCTTTCCCGGCCAATACTATATATAGTTGATGCATTACCGAACTTCTCCGTAAAATAAGGAAGCATCGCATCAACTACTTCCTGTCTGGTATATGTTGTTGCTGCATGATCAAGATAAATTTTCTTGTCCATAAATATTACTCCCTGTCTATTTAATCAAATATATTAATTCCCATATCTATAATGTTTAAACATATAATGCTTATATTTTATGTTTTTAAATTTCATAAGTAAATGCCGATGATGCAGATATATTATTATAATCATTCAATAAATCATCAAGAGTGATTGAGTCAACAACGCTGTTAATACTGTCACGCATTTTTCTCCATATTATTCTGGTAACGCATTCCTCTGCCCTGCTGCATTCTTTTGGGGCATTTTCTACCACACAGTCAACCGGTGCCAGTGATCCTTCCAGTGCCCTTAACACTTCACCCACTGTAATATCCTTTGCCGGCTTTCCCAGCATATAGCCCCCCTGAGAGCCTCTTATGCTTTTTACCAGTCCTGCTTTTCTCAATGCTGCAAACAATTGTTCCAGATAGTTTTCAGATATATTCTGCTTTTCGGCTATGCTTTTTAATGAAACCTGTTCCCCTTTGCTGTCAACAGCTAACTGCAGTATAGCCTTTAAACCGTATCTTCCTTTAGTTGAAAGCTTCATATTAATAAGCCTCCTAATTCCAAGTAAATTACTTGGTTTTTATAAAATAAGATTACCACGTGCAAAGCAGGTTGTCAAATAAATTTTTATTTTAAGATTTTTAGAATTAGGGTGAATAGATGTATATTTAACATATAGTTTATTTTATCGATGTTTTTTACTTCAGAGCCTAATATAAAAACTTCGTATACCATCTATCATTAAAAGTGCTTTTAATATGATAAGGGCATTTTTTGATTGCAAATATAATAATACCACCTCCGGCGACAATATAAACATATCAATTTAATTATTAGCCGAAAGTGGTTTTATTATTCTACAATTGTTTTATTCAACAACAGGCAATGTGGAACCTCCAAAGGGCATCAAAAGTACTTTTGCGTCGTTTCCAAGTTCTTCATAAGCTTTAGTAAGTGCTTCATTAACGCTTTTAAAGGGTTCCATAAATAATCTTCTGACCAGATTCTCATCCAAATCGGAAACCAGGAATATCCTGGCTTTTTTCAAAACCAGTGCTATTGCTGCAGCCTTATGACCGCCGAGCTGAAAATCAGCCTGTATATCACGAATTAAACTGTCAGGCGACTCAGCGCCAAGTAACCATTTTTCGAAAACCTTTTCACCAAACCCTTCTGAACAGGAAGCTACCAGAATAATTATTCCTCCGTCTCTTACGGCATGTTTTGAATTGTCGAGTGCTTTTTGCGCCTGATAAAGGTTTATATCCTTTGGAAAGCCTCCGGGTGTGGTTATGACTATATCTGCTTTTTCGGGTATATTTACTTTATATAGATTATCTAAAAAGCGGCATCCGCTTCTGTGTGCCTCGACAGGATGTCCCGCCACAGCATATACTATATTTTTCCTCTCATCCAGAACAACATTTACAATAAAATGCACAGGAAGAAATTTTGCAACTTCCTCAATATCCTGCCTTACAGGATTATCATCAATTGCACCGGCTCTTGCTTCATTTTTTACCATGGCACTATGATTTGCCTGTATTGCTTTTCTGGTTGAAACACCGGGCATTATTGCTTTCATTCCGCCGCTGTAGCCTGCAAAATAATGATATTCTATATTCCCTACACAAATTCTTTTATCTGCTTCTGCCACAACTCTGAAAATATCTACAGGAGTACCCCTGCTTGTAGTGCCAAGGTTTACGCAGTCGTCAGGGTCACTGTCTATGCATTTTACGGAATTATATATATCCTCGCCTACCAGATACTTCATCTCATCAACCGTATGTTTTCTGTGACTTCCTAAAGCAAATACAATGGTTATATCATCATAGGAAACACCTGCATCAAGCAAATCCTTAATTATTTCAGGTATAATAATTTTGCTCGGTACAGGACGTGTAATATCGCTGGTAACGATAACTACTTTTTCGCCGGGGTTAACACATTCGCACAGTCTCCCTGTTCCAATCGGGTTATCCAGTGCCCGCCTTACTTCATCTTTGCCTGTAAGCCCTGTTGATATATCATTCTGCCTTAATATTTTCAGTATATTTTTATCATCAACATCAAATTCTATATAACCTTTGCCGAATCCATATTTAAAATGCACAATTGCCACCTCTTTTATATAAATTAAGTGTTTTATACAAGTTATCTTGTTTTGCTTAAACCAAAAACCATCCATATGCAAATTATTATATACAATGCCAAACTGGCTTCCCAGAATATTTTAAACACAAAAATATTCAGCAGCAGAAGAACAAAACACGCAAGCAATATCCATGCAATAATTCTTTTCTTATTCAACAGAGTTCACACTCATTCCATCTTTAAATTAATTAACAATATAAGTATATATTATAGATTTTAAATGTAAAGTGTTTAATTGGAATACTTTTATGTTTATCTGCACAATATATTTATATGAAAGCTAATATTTAGGTTTGTTTAAAAACCTTAATATAAAATATGAGGGTTGCAATTTCAAATAAGATGTAATATTCATATTATAAATCCATCGTGCAGGCCTATTTGAATGCTGATGTCTAAATTTTATATTAATCGGCATAAAATATAAATTAATGCATTTAATAAAACAAAAAGCCTGGAACGGATGCCAGGCTTTTTATGATGAAGTTTTATTTGTTTTTCAAGTATTTCATATACAGTTTAGTTTCAGCTGCCGTTACACCTGATAAAGCTACAAGAGCTATTAGATTTGGCAGTGTCATAAGGCCGTTTACTATATCTGCGATAAGCCATATAGCTTCCAGCTTTATAAATGCTCCCAAAGCTACCATTGCGATAAATATAATGCGATATATCCTGATGCTTTTTACGCCGAATAAAAATTCACAGCATCTTTCTCCGTAATAATTCCAGCCTATAATTGTTGTAAAAGCAAACAATGTAAGGCTCAATGTCAGCAATGCAGGTCCTAAAACGGGAATTACAGTGCCAAATGCCGCCTGGCTAAGTTCCGCGCCTTGGAGATCTGTTTTCCATACACCGGTTATAATTATACTCAATCCTGTTAATGTACATATAATAATGGTATCGATAAAAGTCCCGGTCATAGATATCAGGCCTTGCTCGGCAGGCCATTTTGTTTTGGCCGCGGCTGCGGCTATAGGCGCGCTGCCAAGGCCGGATTCATTAGAAAATATACCACGTGCAATACCGTTCCTTATTGCCATTTGTACCGTTGCTCCTAAAAAGCCCCCTGCAGCAGCCGTACCTGTAAAGGCATTGGATAAAATAAGTTTAATTGCCTGAGGAATTTTATCATATGAAGATAAAACTGTTATAAGACAAATTATTATATATAGTATGGACATAAAAGGTATTACTTTTGTCGATACATTGGTAATACTTTGCAGACCTCCGAAAATTATAAGAGCTACAATTATTGTCAGGATAATACCGGTAATTGCTACAGGTATATTAAATGTACCGTTTATACTTGTGACAATTGCGTTTACCTGAGGAAAAGTACCTATTCCTAAAAGAGCTACAAGAACTCCGCTGACAGCAAAGAAGACAGCTAGCGGTCGGAATTTTTCACCCATGCCTTTTAATATATATTGCATAGGGCCTCCTGTAATTTGACCGTTGGCATCTTTTGCTCTAAATTTTATTGCAAGCAGTCCTTCAGCATATTTTGTAGCCATTCCAAAGAAAGCGGCCATCATCATCCAGAAAAGAGCACCGGGCCCTCCTGCTTTAATAGCTGTTCCAACACCTATGATATTGCCGGTGCCAATTGTGGCTGCCAAAGCAGTACAAAGTGCGCCGAAACTGTTAACATCGCCAGAACCTTCGTTTTCAGCTTTGATGATAAGTTTCAGAGCGGTAGGCAATCGAAAAACCTGAAGGAAGCCAAGCCTGAAAGATAAAAATATTCCCGTTCCCATCAATAAAATTAGAAGCGGCGGTCCCCATACAATACTATCTATTTTGTCGAGAAATTTAATCCAATCCATATAAGATCTCCTTAATATGTTTATTGCTGTATATATTGCTGCAATACTTAAAACTTTAATTAATACACATGGGTTATATTTTATATAAACAAATTTATGTTTTCAATAATTTTATATGAATATATGTGTTGGAAATATATTGTGTTTGTTAAACATATAGTCCTTTTGCTCTGCTTTTTTTATTTTTTCTCATAACCAGCAGGCTTTGCAGCATGATAAAGAAAGCTAAAAGTGCAGCTATGATTATTTTGGACCACCAGGATGATAAGTTGCCCTGGAAGGATACGAATGTTTCGATTGTTGCTTTTATTAAAACACCGAACAGAGTACCAAATACATTGCCTACTCCACCTGTAAGAGGAGTTCCGCCAATTACGGTAGCTGCTATGGCTTCCATTTCAAAGCCTTTGGCAAGTTCAACAAAAGCACCCATTGTATTGAGACAAAATGCAATACCGCCTAAGGTTGTCAGAAAACCATTTATTATGTATACAATAAATTTAGTACGCTTTACATTGAGACCCATGAGCATTGCTGATTGCTCATTGCCTCCTACAGCGTATATGGTACGGCCGAATTTTGTGTATTTAAGAAGTATAAATGCCAGAATAAGGACAATGAGCGCCAGGATAACAGTGGGATAAATATAAGGGTAAACCATTACTCCTTTCCTGTTTAAATAACCGCCAAAAGGCAGGTATATTTTATACTGTGCAATATTTTTAAATGTTTCATTAGTAATGGTTATCATCTCAAGGCTGATCACTGCAGTCAGGCCGCGTGCGAAAAACATACCTGCAAGGGTTACTATAAAAGGCTGAAGCTTTAGATATGCGATCAGCCATCCTTGAACAGCTCCGAAAACAGTACCAAACAAAAGTACTATTAAAATAGCCGGAAGAGCTCCTATATTTCCCCTTTCCATCATAGCAGCCAGCATCATACATGTGGCAGCTACTACAGAACCAACAGAGATATCAATACCACCAATTATAAGAACTAAAGTCATTCCTACTGCTGTAATTATAAGCCCGGAATTACTGATTAACAGATTGAGAAATACCTGCAGATTATCAAAATTTTTGTCCTTGTATACAATCAAACCTGCCAGATACATGACAATAAATAAAACGATTGTAACGAATAACAGGAAATTATGTCCCAGAAGTTTTTCTTTGGTGCGCTGTAAAATATGAATTTCTTTTATCTGAGGTACACTAAGTTGCAATTTGCTCATTTAACCGCCTCCTTAACCAATCCACCCTGGAATAATCTGGACTTTATCGAACGGAATAATTTAATTATTACAGGGGACTGCAAAGCTACAATAATTACTACTACGATTGCTTTGTAGAGCGGAAGCTGATCCGCAGAAACATGCATAGCATAAAGTGTAGTAGTAAGTGCTTGTATTGTAATTGCGCCAATTATACTGCCGGCTAAAGAAAACTTACCGCCTGCAAGGCTGTTGCCGCCGATGGCTACTGCTAAAATTGCATCCAGTTCCGTATTAAGCCCCACATTATTAGCATCGATGGACGCAGTACGGGAAACAGATATGAGGCCTGCGCCGGCTGCACAAAAAGCACAAAATACATAAGTAAAGAATATAATCATTCTTGAATTTAGACCCACAAGACGGCTTGCTTTAAGATTTATACCAACTGATTGAATATACATACCCAATGCGGTTTTTTTGAGCACAAGCCAGGTAAAGAACGCCAGAAAAGCTGCTATAAAACAAGGTGTAGGTATAGGTACTCCAGGTATAAAAGATCCAAGGTATTCAAAATTCTTAGGTTTAACATATAAAATGAAGCTCCCTGTTACAAGCTGAGCTATTCCACGCCCTGCTGTAAACAAGATAAGAGTTGCAACCATGGGCTGAACTTTCATAAACGAAACTAAGAAACCGTTGAAAATACCGCACAGCAAGCCTACAGCAAGTGCTAATAAAATGCTGGCGAAGTAAGGCATCTTATACACTTCATCTGTTCCAAGAGCTGCTACACATACTGCACCGCTTAATGCACTTACTGCACCTACCGAGATATCAGCCCCACCTGAAGATGCAACAACAAGTGTCATTCCTATTGCCATTATTATAAGTCCGCTGGATCGGTTCAGTATATCGATGATATAACCATAGAACACACCGTTTTTCATTGTTATATGAAAAAAAGACGGTGTTTGTATAAGGTTTATTATCAGAACAAGAAACAAACATATAACGGGTAAAAATAATTGATATTTTGTTACACGCTTTATAACTGATATTAAACTTTTCATACGGCGGTTCCTCCCGCTATAGATTTCATAATATTTTCCTGCGTTATTTCATCATCTTTTAATTCACCTACTTTTGATGTGTCACGCATAATAACCATACGATTGCATATACGGAGCATTTCTTCAACTTCAGAGGAGATAAATATAACTGCTTTCCCCTGTTCTGCCAGATCTACGATCATTCGCTGAATTTCAGATTTTGTACCTACATCTATACCACGTGTTGGTTCGTCCAGTATAAAAAAGTCAGGATTGGTAAGCAGCCAGCGGGCAATTATTACTTTCTGCTGATTACCGCCGCTAAGCTGTTTTACCGGTACTTCACGGTCAGCTGCTTTTATATTAAGAATTTCAATAAAGCGGTCTGTTAACTCTTCCTGTTCTTTTTTGCTCAATAGCCTGAATATTCCCCGTTTAGACTGAAGAGCAATTATTATATTTTCCCTTACTGACAGATCTGAAATAACCCCCTCTTCCTTACGGTCTTCGGGTAAAAATGCCATACCGGCCTTCATTGCATCTATTGGTGCGCGGACATTAAGTTTGTTTCCGCTGATTTGAAGGCTTCCTTTGTCAGGTTTATATGCACCATAGATTGTACGGGCAAGTTCGCTTCTGCCTGAGCCCAATAGTCCGGAAATACCTAGAATATCTCCGCTGTTTATTTTCAAATCAAAAGGCTTGATTATTCCGGAACATCCCAAACCTTTGGCATCAACCAAAATGTTACTGTCCTTATCCATAACGGTACTGTTCTCACGTTTGATTTCAGACAGTTCATCAAAATCTTTACCCAACATTTTAGCAACAAGTTGAAGGCGCGGCAGATTTTCTACTTCATATTCACCCACGAGTTCGCCATTACGAAGAACGGTTATTCTGTCGCATATAGCATAAACCTGCTCAATAAAATGAGTTACAAATATAATACCTAACCCGCGGTCACGTAATTTTCTCATTATTGAAAAAAGCTTCTCAACTTCCGAATCATCTAAACTGGAAGTAGGCTCATCTAGTATGAGAACTTTTGAGGAGATATCGACTGCTCTTGCAATAGCAACCATTTGTTGTATGGCTACGGAGTAATTATCTAAAGTAAGGGTTACATCTATATTTATATCAAGAGCATCAAAGGCTTCCTTAGCTTTTTTGTTCATAGTCTTCCAATCTATAAAGCCGTTTTTTTTAGGCTCTCTGCCAATAAAAAGATTTTCTGCCACTGAAAGATTCGGGCAAAGGTTAATCTCCTGGTATACTGTGCTTATACCGTTTAACTGAGCTTCTTCAGGAGAACGGTTTATAATAGGGTGATCAATGCCGGCAATTCTTATTTCTCCGGATTCAAATTCTTCAGCTCCGGTAAGAACTTTGATTAACGTTGATTTACCTGCACCGTTTTCGCCCATTAGGGCATGTATTTCACCAGCTCTCAGAGTGAAGTCTACATTGTTTAGAGCTTTTACTCCTATGAAGTTTTTGCTTATATGGCGCATAGTCAAGATTTCGTTGTCTTTCATTTACACATCACCCCCTTAAAATAAAACCGTCGAAGAAACCTTAACGGTTCTTCGGCGGTTTCTCATCTATAGGAATAAAGGAATAATATATATAGATTAATATTCACGTTTATCTATCAAATCTTTTGCATCTTTTGCATAGAAAACGCTTTCCTTAACATAGGAGATTTTTTCGACTTTATTTCCGGCTTCAAGGTTTTTTATAATTTCTTCTACACGGGGACCATGAAGAGGATTACATTCTACACTCGCATCAATATCTCCGGCAATCATGTATTCAAATGCCTGTTTTACAGCATCAAAGGATATAATAGTGATTTCCCCTTTTGGGCCGCATGTCTTGCCGGCAGCTTTTATCGCTTTTACCGCACCAAAGGCCATATTATCATTTTCAGCAATTACAACATCGATATCAGGATAAGATTTTAAGAATGACTCCATAACTTCCTGTCCTTTTTCCTGTGTAAAGTCTCCGGATTGCCTGTCAAGCATTTTCCAATTCTTATGAGCTTTCATTTTTTCTGCGAAACCTTCTGTACGCCCTATTTGAGCAGATGACCCCATTGTTCCCTGGAGTGTTACAATATTAATCTCTTCATCTTCAGAAATACCTTTTTCCTTAAGTACATTTTCGAGAGCTGTAACAGCATCATAACCTTCCTGCTTAAAGTTTGATCCTACCCACGCGGTATAAAGGCTGTCATCATTTGTTTTAATCATACGGTCAACTATTATAACAGGAATACCTGCTGATTTTGCTTCATTTAAAACAGTATCCCATCCTGCTTCCGTATTAGGTGCAAGAACTATATAATCAACGTCTTTTTGTATAAAGTCACGTATAGCTGTTATTTGCTTGTCTGTTTTTTGCTGGGCATCAACCATTTCAAATTTATAGCCTTTCTCTTCAGTAAATGTGTCCTTCATTGACTTGGTGTTTGCCATACGCCAGTCAGATTCTGCCCCTACTTGTACAAAGCCGATATAAATGAGATCATCTTTTTTGGCACTTGCAGATGCTGATTCTCCTGTAGCAGATGAATCATTATCAGATGTGTCTGATGAAGTACCGCATGCAGCCAATGTTGCCAGCATCATTAGCAGCATAATAACTGCAATGACTTTTTTAAAAGCTTTCATCTTTTTACATCCCCCTTAAAATTTTTGCAGATATATAACAATTTTGTCTTTTCACAAAATTATCTAATATATCTGCCTTTTATAAATGCGAAAAATCTTTATATTCCTGAATTGCATATAAATCAGTTTATGTTTATACCAGAAATATAAAGTTTTTCGCTATTTCATATAAAATTATATGAACTAAAATTTTTTATCTCAATTAAGATACTTTTGAAGATTGTATATATTTTTATGATGTTCTTATTTGAGGTTGAATATTTTATGATTTTGTTTGATTATTTTTAGACAAATCGGTAATAAAAGGAATTTTTATCTTAACGCAAGTTCCTTCCCCATATATACTTGAAATTGACAGGCCATATGATTCACCAAACTTAAGTCTAAGGCGCTCATTCACATTATAAAGGCCATAAGATTCGCACTTGCTCACCGTGTCATTAATTTCAGAGTTGCGCTGTTTAATACTTTTTAACACTTGGTTAACTGTTTCATCAGTCATGCCAATACCATTATCTGTAACAGAAATCACAATATCATTACTATCCATGGAAGCACTCACCATAATGCTTCCTTTACGCCTTCGATTCTTGATACCATGGTAAAGGGCATTTTCTACAATAGGCTGAAGAGAGATTTTTGGTATAATAGCATCTTTAAGATACTCAGGAATATAAATGCTGTATTCTAATATATCCTTGTATCGTAAATATTGAATTTGCAGATAGCTTCTTATATGGCGTTCTTCCTGACGCAATGTAACCATGCCGTTACCCTTGCTAAGTGAGGTTCGAAAAAAGTCAGATAACGATTTGACCATTTCCAAAACTTCATTTTGCTTTCCGCCCTCTGTAAGCCATATTATAGTTTCTAAAGTATTATACAAGAAGTGAGGATTAATCTGTTCTTGCAATATTTCCAGCTCGGCTCTCCTAAGGTTATTTTCATCCATTTTAACTTTTTTAAGCAGATGGTCAATTTTTTCGATCATGGAATTTAATGAATATCCAAGTTTTCTGACATCTATGCTGTTAAAAGTATCGGCACGTACTGTAAGATCACCTTGAGCTACTTGATTTGTAATATCAATCAATTGATGAATAGGCTTAACTATACTGTTTGGTATTATGATTGACATAAAGATTGCAATTGCTACAAGCAAAACAAACACAGTGATACTGAACACGGTTATTTTATCAAGGCTTGAGGCAAGTTTAGAACGCATATGTTCCATACTTACAGTTTCGTAATATACATATTCAAAAACGGTTGTCTGTATTAAAGAAGTGACTATCTGAACATCATTCTCCCAAATACTAAAATTGTCATCGTAATGACCTCCGGCTTTTTTATTATCTTCAATTCGCCTTACATATTTCTCAAGGTTATTTAAGAGTTTCAGCATCTTTTCTGCCCGGTGCCTGTTTTCCTTAATGCCTGTATTTTTTATTAAATCTTCGGTAATTGACCTGTAAGTGTTGATATAGCTGTATGGGTCTTCTTCCTCAAAGGTTGAATGGCCGGCTATTAAGAGATAAATCTTATAGTCGAATTCTTCCTTGAAATTTATACTAAACCTTCCTGCCTCAGATGCATTGGAAATTATTCTGTCATATTTTTGATTATAATTATATACATTAAAAAACAAGAACATAAATAAAATTACCGTCGGCAATATAACTAAAAGAAGAGAAAGCTGTATTTTGCGGTTAAGTTTCATATTCTCATATGCGTTTTTTATACCTTGAAAGAATATATTTTTCAAAAAACAGATACCTCCAAAATGAAATAATAAATTTTGTGTTTATAAAGAGCGATATTGCTTAGGGGAACAATTCTGAGCCTTCTTAAAAAGATATGAGAAGTAATGAGGATCTTTATATCCCACTGCTATGCTGATTTCAGAACAGCTCATATCTGAACATTTTAGCAATTCTTTAGCTTTGTTTAAACGCAAATCAGTTAAATATTTAATAAAACTGCTTCCAGTTTCACGGCTGAATACTGCGCTAAAATGGCTGGGACTTATATTTACAAATGATGCGACTTCATTTAAGGAAAGATTTTCATCTGAATAATGATTGTTTATATATTCCTTTGCTCTTTGGATTACACTTTGATATCGTTTTGTGCTTATTATATCCCGTCTGTCAATGGCAACTGTAATCAATTGTCTGATGTAATCCTTCACTTTTCTGATATCATAGACCATCTCATTTAACTTGACAGTATCTATGAGAAGATCTTTCGGAAACATCTCCGATTCACCTATTTCTTTTAGAAAGGAAAGAACAGTAAAGTATATATTCATGATAATATATTGTGTTAATAGTAAAGATTTGCTCCTTATTTTAACAATATATTCATAGAATTCATCAATAAAAAATGATATTTCCTCCGATCTTCCGTTTTTTAAAAGTGATTCTATTTTTTTGAACTGGATATTGTCAAATTCATCACAATTTAATAGAAACCGGTTATATTCAAATGAAATATAAGAAGAAAGCTCATTATAACTAATAATAGCATTTTTATTCAGAATGAAACGATAGGATATAGCACGGGCAGCACTCTCATAAGATTCAGAGAGATTTGTCAGCCTGGATACCGGTTTGCCGATGCCGCCAAAATAACGTAGAGATGGATGGCAGGCTGAAACGGTTTCTACTTTGGAAATATATTCTTTGCATAATTCATCGAGCTGTTCTATGGTATCACCTTTTATGAGCAAAGTAATACCTTCTATCGCCCGGTCAAACTGTATAATATTATCAAAAAAAGCACTTATATTATTTAATTTTTTAATTATATCCTCAGATTCTAACGAGGAAGCGTCAATGTTGCCATCGGTATAATATTTAAGCAGCATTATTTTATAATGCTGTGCACTCAAATCAAGATCAAGTTCTTTGCCTTTTTCCAGTATTTTGGCTATAGAAAGGGAACCTTCAATAATATTGTTGAACAATTTACACTTTTTATCTTCAATATGCTCTTCCATTTCCTTCTTGAATTGCTCAATATTCTGCTTTTCAATGCGTTCAAGCAATATCTGGTCACGTATACGTTTTGCAGTTTTTAATAGTTCTGAACTGTTAACAGGTTTTAAAAGATATTCAGTTACGCCGATTTTAATAGCTTCTTGAGCGTAACTGAATTCTTCGTAACCGCTTAATATTATTATTTTTGTTTCCGGCAGTTCTTTTTTTACTAAACGGCTCAATTCAAGGCCATTCATAAAAGGCATCTTGATATCTGTAATGATGATATCAGGCTTTTTTGACTGAATTATTGGATACGCAAGTTCTCCATCTGCTGCATCTCCGCAAAAATCAAAGCCTTCTTCGGCCCAATCAATATTATTCTTTATACCTTCTCTGGCTACATATTCGTCTTCTACTAAAAAAACTTTAAGCATATTTATCCTCTCCTTTTTAATATGCTTTATTTAAGTAGAATCACACTTCAAAACTATTAATAGAAAAGGCTATAATTTATAATATTGATAGACATTGGCATAATATTAAACGATCGGTAAATAAAATCATCGAATGAGTTAAGAAGTTGCATTGAGAATTGTATCTTCTTTAATCAGGGAATATGATTGTACAAATAAAATTTATATAAAACAAATGAGTCATAGCTAATATAAATACTACTACTTTATTAAATTTAAAGTCAACTGCCCATTGGATGTTCTTGATAAAAAGCAGTATTTTGGCAGTTGCAATTTTTTCTGCTTAATGATTTTTTCTGCATTCAACTACAGTTTATTTTTTGAATAAAATATTTATGACTTATGATAATTTCTCAGGCAATATTGGAAATACCAAATTAATTAATTTTTTATTACAGTTGATATAAATAATAATCAGTTTTATATCTGTCGATAAAATACCTCCAAATATATGTATTTCTATTGTATTCATTTGAATGAAGCAAATGCTCAAAAAGAAGCATCATTCACAAAATTTAACAAGTTAACATAATAATATAATGTTTGGAGGTGTTATAATGCATTTTCACTATTATTTGGGTAATACATCATATAATGATGGTCACAGGCATCGTTATCAGGGAATGACGAGTATTGATAATGATGTTCCGGGGCATGTTCATGAAATGGCAGGCATAACTTCTTTTGAAGACGGTCATACTCATAATTACAAGTCAGTTACAGGACCGGCTATATATGCAAATGGTATGCACTACCATATGTATAGAGGAGAAACTTCCGTTGCCGACCGGCATATTCACAACTATGATGGAAATACATCATTTAATTTTAATAATGGCTGGTATTAAAAGCCCTCCATTTGAATAACAACTGCATTAGATAACTGCTGCTTTTGGCAGCTTTTTCTTTTTCTTTATATCCTGTTAAACATTTAATAAAATATTTATTTAAACAAATTTAATACCCTTTTATTAAAATTATATTTACTTATGCCAATCAAGTAAAAAGCCATGAAATATTTAATTCCATGGCTTATCACTAATCAATTTATTAATTATATTTATTTATTTATTTAAAATATAGAAAATGCCACAAATAAACCTGCAGCTAATGATGAAACTAGGGATACAACTGTCAGCTGCGTGTTAATTGAAGGACCTGCGGTATCTTTACATGGATCCCCTACCGTATCTCCGACCACAGCAGCTTTATGGGCTTCTGAGTTCTTTCCGCCTTCATTGCCTGCTTCCACATACTTTTTAGCATTGTCCCATAACCCTCCTGCATTGCTCATAAAGAGTGCAAGCAGCAATCCGCTTACAATATTGCCTGTAAGGAAGCCTCCGATTGCGTAAACTCCGCCGATGAAACCTACTGCAAGAGTGACTAATATAGCCATGAGACCAGCAGGTATTAATTCACGCAATGCACCGATAGTTGCTATATCTATGCATTTGTCATATTCAGGAGCAGCTCCTGGCTCACCTTCCTTAAGGCCGGATATTTCCTTAAATTGCCGGTGTATTTCCGATACCATGCGCTGAGCATTCCGACATACTCCAAGCATTAGCATTGCAGAAAAGACTGCAGGTACAACAATGCCCACCAGCAAGCCAAAGAATACCTTTGGATTTAGTATATCAAAACTGCTTATCAAAGGAAGTCCTTTATTTTCCAAAACTTCATTTACTTCGGACATATAAGTTCCAAGAAGGGCGATAACAGTAAGCCCTGCAGCTCCTATAGCAAAACCTTTTGTTATTGCTTTGACAGTATTTCCGGCACTGTCTAGTTCATCAGTAACTCTAAGTGCGTCTTCGCCCAAATTTCCCATTTCCACAAGGCCTCTTGCATTATCAACAATTGGACCATATGCATCATTTGATATAATCATTCCCACAATTGAAAGCATGCCAAGAGCAGACATAGATATTCCGAATAGTGCGTCAGTATTTGTACCGGCTTCAACTCCATTGCAAATAAAATAAGAAGATAATGCAGAAATAGCTATGCCGACTATTGCAGGGAAAATACTTAATAAACCATAACAGAAACCTGAGATTATAGTAAATGCCGGACCGGACCTTGAAGCTTTTGCAACTTCATGGACAGGCTTGCGGGCATCATTTGTAAAGTAATCAGAAGCAATGCCAATAATTACGCCTACAAACAAACCGATTATGGTTGCGGCCCAATAACGCCAGTTAAATTTAAATAAGTAAGTAGCAGCAGCTGTCAATATAGTAAACAGAGCAGTCGTTATATACGTAGATCTGTTTAATGCAGTACTGGGATTGCCTTTTTTCCCTATACGGGCACTTATGATTCCTATTATTGAAGAAAGCAGTCCTAATGAAGCATAGCAAAATATCATATTTATATTAGTTTTAGCTCCAATACTATTGTCGAGAGCCATTCCCAAAACCATGGCGGCTGCCATGGAAGCAACATTGGAATCAAAGAGGTCTGCTCCCATACCGGCAACATCCCCGACATTATCTCCGACATTATCGGCGATTACAGCAGGATTACGCGGGTCATCCTCCGGTATGCCAAGCTCAACTTTACCAACAAGGTCTGCACTGATATCAGCGGTTTTTGTATAAATACCTCCTCCTGCTTTTGCAAAAAGAGCCATTGAAGATGCGCCAAAACTAAAACCCAGTACAGAAGAGGCATCGCCGGTAAGCATTAGAACGACTGTAACACCCAGAAGACTGGTACCGACAACAGCAAGGCCCATAACAGCTCCGCCTCTGAATCCTGCCATGAAAGACGGCTTGATTCCTTTAACAGCGGACTCGGCGCTTTTAACGTTTGCTATTGTCGCTACAAAAATACCTATCTTGCCTGCCAGTGCTGACAGAACAGAACCTGCTATGTAAGAAAGAGACATTGTTATGTTCTTAACAACATCTCCTCTCCATATAGGATGAGGCAAAAAAACTAAAATAACTGCGGCTGCAATCAATACAAAAATAGCCAGAATCTTATATTCACGCGCAAGAAATGTATTTGCACCTTTCCTTATAAGGGTACCTATTCTGGCTATTTCTTTGTTAGATGAAGGCAATGCTCTTACCCAGAAGTAAAATAATGCTGCCACACCTAAAGCTAGAATTGAGATTAGAATTGCTATAACTGACCAACTCACTCAAAAGCCCCCTTTATATATTGATGTATATCAATGATGCTTTATAATAAGCCTGAATTGAAAATTAAATGAACTTCCACTTTACAGTGTATTAAAATTCATTAATTATGCGTACTTAAAATAAAGCTAAATTTTTAAGTATAAAAATTAGAGTCCACATAAAAAAAATATAATTCTGAAAATATTTTATATATAAATTTATTTTTTTTAACTCTAAGCAACATTAAAATAATAAGTTGCTTTAATATCCTATTTATTTAAAATGCTACTGTTTTATGATGAATTTCTTAATATTTTCAGGCTTTTTAAGTGATTATGCTATTGGATATGCTCAAAATTAGATTGTATTAATAAATTATTTATTAATTTGCATTTACTAATTATCTTAACGTAGTTACATTAAAGCAAAATTCGTCCTCAAAGAATATTATTCTACATTAGTTTCTAATATCCTTTTATTTTAAATATTTAGATGAATATAATAATTAACTGTCCTTAACATTTCCCACACTATTTATAAGGTCTAAATCTTTTTAACCTTAAAGCATTTGTAACAACTGAAACCGAACTTAATGACATGGCTGCTGCAGCGAACATCGGATTTAAGAGCGGGCCGCCAAAGATATACAGAATACCGGCTGCAATAGGAATACCTGCTACATTATAACCGAAGGCCCAAAACAGGTTTTCCTTTATATTGCGGATTGTACTTTTGCTTAGATGGATTGCAGTCGTAACATCCATGATGTCACTTTTCATCAACACTATGTCCGCAGATTCCATAGCTACGTCGGTACCTGAACCTATTGCTATACCTATATCAGCCTGCACGAGAGCAGGTGCATCGTTGATACCGTCACCTACCATTGCTACTTTTTTGCCTTCTGACTGAAGCTTCTTTACTTCATTTGACTTATCCTGTGGTAGAACATCTGCCAGTACTCTTTTAATACCAACCTGTTTTGCAATTGCTTCTGCGGTTTTCCGGTTATCACCTGTTATCATGGCAACTTCGATACCCATGGATTGAAGCTTCCTGATAGCTTTTGCACTGTTTTCCTTTACAACATCAGCCACGGCTATAATACCGGTAATTTTACTGTTCACAGCAATATACATCGGAGTTTTGCCATCATTTGCCAGTATATCAGACTGGGTAAGAAGTTCTCCCAAGGATATGCCTTTTTCATCCATTAACTTTTTGTTTCCGATGAGGACATTCATATCTTCAACAATGACATCAATACCCTGTCCCGGTATAGCTTCAAATTTTTGAACCTTCAAAAAATCGAGTTTTTCTTTTTCCGCTCTTCTAATAATCGCCTGACCCAAAGGATGCTCCGAACCTTTTTCCCCTGAGGCTGCAATTTGAAGAAGATGTTCTTTTGATATGTCGGGTACTGTAATAATATCAGTTACTTCCGGTTTGCCTTCTGTTATTGTTCCTGTTTTATCAAATACTATAGTATCGATTTTATGGGTCGTCTCTAAAGCTTCCCCGCCTTTGAAAAGTATTCCGTATTCCGCTCCCTTTCCTGTTCCAACCATGATAGCTGTAGGTGTGGCAAGCCCCAGAGCACACGGGCATGCGATAACCAAAATAGAAATAAATATTGTAAGTGCAAATGCCAATGTCTTGCCGGCAATAAGCCATCCTGCAAAAGCAATAAATGCAATGGCTACCACTGTAGGGACAAAATAACCTGATACTATATCAGCCATTTTTGCAATAGGCGCTTTTGAGCTTTGCGCATCCTCAACCAATTTTATAATTTGTGCCAAAGCTGTGTCATTTCCAACCTTAGTAGCTTTAAAACGTATCATTCCGTTAGTGTTAATAGTGGCGGCATAAACCTTATCTCCGGGTTTCTTGTCAATTGGAATGCTTTCACCAGTCAGCATAGATTCATCAATTGCCGTATGTCCTTCCAATACTTCACCGTCCACGGGTATTTTTTCTCCCGGTTTTACTAAAATCTCGTCTCCTGTTTCTACCTCATCAATAGGTACTTCAATTTCTTTGCCTTCCTGTATTACAATAGCTGTTTTAGGTGCCAGACCCATCAGTTTCTTAATTGCTTCTGATGTTTTTCCTTTTGACACTGCTTCCAGTGATTTTCCAAGCAGTATTAGCGTAATAATAACTCCCGCTGTTTCGAAATACAGCCCTTCAACAGCATGGGAATTTCCCGCTGATATCTGATATGTTGAATATAAACTATAGCAAATGGCTGCTGTTGTGCCTGTCGCTATTAGGGAATCCATATTAGGGCTTCTTTGAATAAGGGATTTAAAACCGACTATATAAAATCTATTGCCTGCTATGATTATTGGTATCACTAAAGCTATTTGTGTAATGGCATAGGTTAAGGGATAATGCATAGGTTCAAGGAAGCCTGGAACCGGTAAATGCAGCCAGGAAATCATCGGTGCCATGGCAAGGTATAAAAGCGGTGCTGCAAATATTACAGAAACGATAAATTTGCTCCAAAGAGTGCGTATTTCTTTTTCCTTCCTAAGCTTATCCTCGTCAACGGCAGCTTTTCTTTCGATATTAAGAGCTTTATATCCGGTTTTTTCAATAACATGTCTGATTGCAGATAGCCTGGTTATCTGTGGATTATATTCTACCATCGCCTTTTCAGTAGCAAGATTAACTGATGCATGCAATACTCCATCCAATTTGCTTAATGCTTTTTCAATTCTGCTGGCGCATGCAGCACAAGTCATACCACCGATAGGTATCGTTACTTTATTTTTCTTTAAATCTTCTATTACTCCATAACCGGCATTTTCAACAGTTTCTTTTATTCTATCCAAAGATACCTTCTGATTATCATATTCAACCAGTAATTTTTCTGTGGCAAGGTTAACAGATGCCTGCGAAACACCTTCAAGATTGCTAACTGCTTTTTCAATACGTTTTGCACACGCGGCACAGCTCATTCCGCTTATTTTAACATTTTCTTTAGTCATATAAGACTTCCGCCTTTCAAAGGGTTATTCTGTTACTTTAATTAATCTCAGCAACCTGATGATTTGCCCGATGTTACATCATTATTATTTATTCATTGTTTACCACCATTTACAGTATTTATAACTGAATTTAAATGCATTTATGAATAAAGTATTTGAGTATTTATTGATATTAATTATTATATAATTTGTGTTTAATGATTAAACAAAAACATAAAATGAAAGATACCTTATAATTAAATTCATAATTTACAGCCTATTTTGTGATTTATTTATACATGAAGATGCTCCCTTTGTAACATGAATTGTTAATATTTAACCTGAAATGCCAAAGGGAGCATATAAATTTAGATATTTTTATTTATACCGTTTTTTATTCTAATTTTCCGCCTTCTATAACAAGGCTTTCTTTATATTCATCACCGTATACATGCGCTAATGTTTCATCATAAGCTTTGCTGATAAATTTCTCTTTTCCGAGTTCAGCAAGTTCATCGTTAATCCAGTCAAGGAGCTCTTTATTACCTTTCTTAACTGCAGGGGCTATTGTATCCTGACCGCCCAATGATGTTACACCAACGATAAATCCGGGATTTTGCTTTGCCCAGGCAATTACTTCAGTGTTATCGTTAACTATAGCATCACCGCGGCCATCTTTTAAAGCCTCAAATATTTCTGTATATTGCTCAAATTTTAATTGTTCTATTTCAGGATAATTCTTTGTTAAATATGTCTCTGCAGTTGTTCCCTTAGCAACAATGGCCTTTTTACCTTTTAACTGTTCCACTGAAGTAATCGGAGCACTTTCAGTAGATACTATTCCAAGTGAAACTTTCATATATGGATTTGCAAAATCCACTTTTTGCTTTCTTTCTTCTGTAACCGTAAAGTTAGCCATTATTATATCAACCTTGTTTGACTCCAAATATGCAACTCTGCTTGCCGCATCTACCAATACAAATTCAGCCTTTGATTCATCACCCAATAAATCTTTGGCAAATCTTCTGGCAATATATACGTCAAAACCTTGATTTACACCGTTTTCATCCACGTAACCAAACGGATTTTTATCTCCGAATACGCCTATTCTTATTTTCCCTCTTTCCTTTATTTCTTCAATAGTACTTTTACTATTTGTTTCGTTTGAATTTTTGGCGCTTGTATCCGTGCTTTCGCTTTTGCAACCTGCAAACAACCCCAATGCCAATGTTGCAATTACCACTAATGGTATAATTTTTTTGAATTTTTTCATATAAATCATCCCTTCCTTTTTTTTTAATATTGAAATATATTTAAAAATTGCTGAGCTCGTTCTGCTTTCGGATTAGTAAAAAAATCATCCGGATCTGATATTTCACATATGCTGCCGTTATCAACAAATACTATCTTGTCTGCAACAGCCCGGGCAAATGACATTTCATGAGTTACTATGATCATTGTCATTCCCTGATTTGCAAGTCCCAGCATAACATCAAGAACTTCTCTTACCATTTCAGGATCAAGTGAAGCAGTAACCTCATCAAACAGCATGATCTCCGGGTTCATGCATAAAGCTCTTACGATAGCTATTCTTTGTTTCTGGCCTCCTGAAAGCTGGCGTGGATATGAGTTCTGCCTGTCCAGTAATCCTACTCTTTCTAATAGAATCTTTGCCTGCTCCATCACCTCGCTTTTATTTCTTTTTTGCACTTTCAATGGGCCTAAAGTTATATTTTCAATTACCGTCATATGCGGAAACAAATCATAGCTTTGAAATACCATACCGATATGCTGGCGTATTTCCTGCCAGTTCACATCTTTATCTATAAGGCTCTTATTTCTGTATTTAATATCACCTCCCTTAATTTTTTCGAGGCCGTTAATACATCTCAAAAGCGTGCTCTTTCCGCACCCTGATGGCCCTAATACAACAACTACTTCACCTTTTTTTACAGTGAGATTAAAATTATTAAGTACAGGCACTCCGTCATATTCCTTATATAAATCATTTATCTCAAGTAAAACTTCATAGCTTCCCTTATACATGATTACCTCCCTATCCAATCCATTTATTTTCCAATCTTTTAGATAATAACGAAAGAGGATAACAAATTATAAAATAGAGTAAAAATATAAAACCATAAACCCAAAATGATGCTGTTGGTACTTCCAAACGGGAAAGTTCTACAATTTGCTGGCCTACTTTGATAACATCAGTAACACCTATCAAAATTACCAGGGAAGTAGTCTTAACCATTCTTGTGGCCAGATTTATGACACCCGGCAGCATTCTCCTTATAGCTTGTGGTATTAAAATATATAAATATAGTCTCCTCATATTAAACCCTAAAGCCTTTCCGGACTCAATCTGATGCTTCGGCAGCGATTCCAATGCACCTCTTACGATGTCTCCCATCTCAGCAATGCCCCAGAGAGTGAATACAATGACAGAAGTGATTTCTCCGCTTAAATGTATATCCAATTCCGCAGTAATTCCAAAGTAAAAAATGAACAGCCAAACAAGAATCGGTATTATTCTGAATGCTTCTAAATATATTCGGCAAAGCAAACGTATCCATTTTGATTTACATGTCCAGATAACTCCTAATACTATACCAAGCAAAGATCCTATAGCAATTGATATAAAAGCTATCTTTGCCGTTACGAACAAACCTTCGGCAATGCGCAGCATATTAGATCCTTTAAATAAAACATTAATTCCCAAATTCTGCATAACGCACTTTCCTTTCCAGCCATGTGAGCAATAATGATAAAGGCAAAATCATGATTAAATATGCTGCAACTAACATAAACAGTGCTTCTGAAGTCTGATAATACATACCTATCAAATCCTTTGTTACGTTCATAAGATCAACTACTGCGATAGCTCCGACTATAGAAGTTTCTTTCAATAAAAATATACAATTTGCTCCTATTGAAGGTATGCTGATTGAAAATGCCTGCGGCAGAATCACATACCGCACAAGCTGGATTTTACTAAGTCCTATACTAAGACCGGATTCAATCTGTGTTTTGCTTACTGCTTCCAAACCACTTCTGAAAGACTCTGCCATATAGCTTCCCCCTAAAAAGGATAAACCAATTATGGCGCATGCATTTTCGCTTAAGGTAATGCCCAGTTTTGTAAGCCCAAAATATAAAAAGAATAACTGTATAATCAGAGGGGTATTGCGTGATATTTCAATATATACCTGAATTATATTTCTTACAGCCTTAACCTTGAAATAAAGAATCAAACTTGACACAAGGCCGATTATCAACGAAATCAATATGCCCCAGAAAGCAAGCTTTAAAGTTATCCATGCTGCTTCCCGGTATAATGGTAAGCTGTCTTTTATAAACTGCCAATTAAGTTTCATTAGATTCATTAATTTAACACCTCTATCATTTTGACACACCCTGTTAAACATATAAGATTTTTTTATAAAAAAATATCTGCCTCCTGTTCAGAGGCAGAAATTAATTCCGCGGTTCCACTCTGATTACCGGAGAACTCCGGCATCTCATTTTTCGGTGCTTATACACCTAAACACTGTAACGGGTGTACCCGCCGGAGTCTACTATATTTCGATCCGGTACTCAAGGATGCACTTCAGCTAATCTCAACCTGAAATCCCTTTCAGCCAATGAGGATTTCTCTCTGCAGGTCTCCTTTAACCTACTCTTCCTATCATCGTAATTCCGACTATTCTTATATGTTTAATATGATATAGCATAAGAAAGATTTTGTCAATACATTTTTTGAATAAAAATTATTTATATTACATTTAATTATTAAATCAGAAATTTAATATTTGCTAATATTAGTTGCTGTATCACAATATATTATATAAATTGGATGTATTTAACTAATTGATTGGATTTTTGTAATGGTTATGTATAACTTGTTTTAATAAACTAATTAAAATCTAAAGCTAATAATAAAAAAGGTACTGTCTCTTATTATGTTAAAAAAGACAATACCTTTATTATTATATGGTTACCTATTCTGCAGTTTATGCTTTATTTTATCAAGAGTTAGGCCATAATTTTATGCAATATAAATAGCGTGACTGTCACATTCCGGAGGTGAACTTTTAATTACATATGGTTTTTTTATTTCGATTTTGTGCCCATATTCTTCAATAACAGTATCTTTGGTTCCTATAGTAAGGCTAACTATTACACTTTTCCCATTTATGCAGCTGTTTAATTTATCTGCTGACGATGCAAGTTTATAATAATGTGCTACAAATACACATCTTGCACCGGAGGATCTAAAAGCAAATAATATACCTTCTGCAATATAAACGGCTTCATAAGGGTTAGTGCTTATCAGAGGTTCATTTAATAAAACCATACTGTTTCTAGTAAGACTGTTAAATATAATTTTAATTTAATGCATTCTTCTTCAAAACCGCCCATTTTATTATTATATTCCTGTGATGAAGCAAAATGAGTAAAAATAGCATCAACGGGACTTATACATACTTCTTCTGCCGGCACATATATTCCAAGCTGAAACAATAACTGCATCTGTCCGATAGCTTTAAGATAAGTAGTTTTACCCCCACTGTTAGGGCCTGTTAATATATAAATGTGTCCGTTATCTGAAAAATCTACATCATTGTCTGCTATACTATTACTAATATCAGTTTCCGGTTTTTCATTTCGCTTATGTAAAGCAAGGCTTAAATTATACATACCTGTCAGTCTGCATATTCTATTATCTTTTGGAAGTACTTCAGGTTTACATACAGACAAACCACATGCCTTCATTATATTAGCAAATCTTACAGCGGAAAGGTAAAAACAAATATCCGGTTTAAGTGCTATAATAAATTCGGCATTAACTTTAGCGTATTTTTTTATAGTCTGTATAATCGGTTTTATAATAGTTGATAATACGTTGTTAACACTGGAAATAATCGCTTGTTTAAATATATTAGCGCTATGCCCCGAACCGATAGGTTGCAGGGGTGAAATACCGGTATATGGGTCATGTTTAGTCTTTATCAGTTTTTCAATTATACTACCTGATTTATAACGTTCTTCATTTACTGAAACTAAAATTGCTTCCACGGGGTTAAACTGGGAGTCAAGATTTATACCAATAGTTATGCTGGAAATTTTTTTAAATCCTTTCAACATCTCAGGCAGTTCTTTCAATAGGTTTTGAAACTCTTCACTTTCATAAATACTTATAATCTTATCATAAAGTTTACTTAAACCTTCTGACTTTATCATACTTATTACTTCTTCAAAACTTTGCTTCAGCTTCTGTATACACTTTACGAATAAATTGAGTTCTCCCAATCTGTTTACTACTCTCATTAAATCCTGGTTTACTTAATAAAAACTTGAACCGTAATTTTCCAGTTCGTTTATCAAATGTAACATTTCTTCCAAACACCCGCATATATCAGGGTTATTCAGCAAGTCTTCAATTATATCCAAACGGAATTATATAGTATTAATGTCATCTGTAATATAAGTACGTATCTTTTCTAAGTTGAACAGGTCTTCATCAATACTTATTGATGTAAAAATTTTATTCAGGTCTAAATCTTTGATTAACATGTTATAATTATTCAAAAATATATTTTTTCCGTACTGCTGCAATTATCCGGCCATAAAAGGCTAATTACCTCTGATTTATATATATCATCCAAATTATTATCTCCTTTATATATGTACAATTCTAACGCAAATTCTCCAGACATATCCATATTTCGCATTATTATTCTGTCACGAAATATCAGTAATTGACATATTTTTATGCCGTATATTAGAAATTAATAAAAGAGGTTAATATTTAAAAATAAGGTGACCCACAAAAATTAGACTTTTTAGGGTCACCTCATTGATCATATATTAGAAAATAATAATTACAGTATTATGGTTAAAAATTATATAAACTCAAGAAGATGAATAATTTACATATTAAATTTATTGTGCTATAATTTTCAACAGCTATCACAAAATAAAAAAAGGAGTACACACCAGTAAAATGGTGCATTTATTAAGATGAAGAACAGGTTTAGAGATAACTTTTTAATAATATTAAAGGGATATATCATAGGCTCGTCTATGAGCGTTCCTGGTGTAAGCGGCGGCACTATGGCCATTCTATTAGGCATTTATGATAAACTCATTAGCTCAATAAGCAATTTTTTAAAGGACATCAAAGGCAATACGATATTTTTACTGAAATTTTGCATTGGATCCGGTGCCGGTATCTGTTCCCTATCATTTTTAATAAAATGGATGCTGGAGAAATTTCCGTTACCCGTTTCCGTATTTTTCATAGGCGCGGTTATCGGTGGTATTCCTGCCCTGTATAGAAAGACAAAGGAATCTCCATTAAGGATATCATCCGGATTTTATTTTATACTGGGTTTACTAATTGTCATATCCATTGGTTTTATACCGGAAGGCAGTATCGAAATCAGCTCCGGTTCAGGAATTATTCACTACTTAATGTTGCTGTTTACCGGTATTGTAATTGCTCTAGCTTTGGTGCTTCCGGGCATTAGTACCTCCCATATGCTGCTTGTGCTGGGTATGTATGATGCAATGCTTGCGGCGATTACGGAATTTGATATCGTTTATATCGGGATATTGGGAATAGCAACTTTAATCGGAGTCTTTCTTACTACAAAACCAATTGAATGGGTACTGAATAAATTCCCTCATCAAACCTATTGCATGATCATAGGATTTGTAATTGGCTCCACCAGTGAAATTTTTAAAGACAAAATATTGCCCGAAATACCCGAAAGTACGAATGCCCTATGGTGGATAAGTTTCAGTCTTATGTCCGTAGTCGCATTTGCCCTGGGATTTTTGGCCATTAAATATTTGTCAAAATATCAAGATGATTGATTATACATACTATAGGATAATCATATAAAGCAGCTTCGGAATATAATTCCGTTGCTGCTTTTAAATATTTAGTGAACAGTTTAAGCTTCTGCAATTATTAGCTTCAACATAGATAACACTTACGAAGTGACCATCAGATTATTATAAAAATTGATTTTTTTCAATTGAAAATAGTTAATTTTACATAAAACTGAATATTTCATCTTATCTACATCTATAGCTATTGGCTGACAGGCATTCTAAAAATTGCACAGCAGGTCTATACAAATCACGTAATATTCTTTGTCTGCACCCTGATATGCATATGAAATCGTCTTGCATAGATTTCCTGTTGCTTTTGATATATATTCCGGGGAAATATACAATTCCTGCTTATTTTTCATAGCTTTCCTGAAATATTTCTTTGAACTGTAGTCATCGCCGGGTAATGCGGGTTTAAAATTATCATCCTGCTCCACCATGATCTTTGGATTCATAATCGTATGGCTTAATTGCTTTCCCTCTCCGTTAATAACATATAGACACTCTACTTCATCATGATTTTGAATTTCTGTTTTCAGTATCGTATCTATAGACTTGATAGTAGTTGCGTTAAACAGTTTTGCCACCAAATTAGCTGTTAGATTTTTGATGAATTCCTCTTCTTTATTTTCATCAGTTTTCTGAACTTTTTCCTGTCCCATTAAGCGGTAACGCTGAAGAACCTTTTTTAAGTGAGCGGATATATTAGACAGATTCATTGCTCCTGCACTGTTTTCCTCAGCATAAGCTGCAATACTCTGTACTGACTCTGATATATTGGTGATGATAGCTGAAGTTTCCTTAAGATTTTCTGCCTGTTCATTTGATAATCCCGCTATTTCATTGCACAAACCGGCTACTCCCTCGATAGAATTATTTATATTTAAAAAGCTGTCAGCGGTTTTTTTCGTAATTTTAACACTTTCGTCGGCTGCAGCTATGCTGTTATAAATTAACTGTGTAGTTTCCTTAACAGCATCACTGCTTTTCTGTGCCAGCTTACTAATTTCACCTGCAACCACCGAAAACCCTCGTCCTGTCTCACCGGCTCTGGCAGCCTCGATTGTTGCGTTAAAGGCTAACAATCTGGTTTGTTCGGCAACTTCATTTATTATTTCGATGATATGTGATATATTATCAATGGAAGATTTTACCTTGTCTACAGAGGAAAGCATATTATTCATATAACTTCTTCCAATTTCGGTTTCCTTTCTTATCTCTTCAATAGTTTTTGCGGCATTTTTTGCATTTTCAGCATTGTTTACTGTCTTGTCCGTAATGTCATAAATAGTTGATGTTAAATCGGAAATCAATGCTGCCTGTTCCGTAGTATTTGACGCTAAAAAGGAGGAACCGTTCTCAACCAGGTTGCTCATTGCATCTATTTCTATGGAAAGCTTATGAATCTCTTCAAATGAACAATTCAGAGAATGCCTGATTTTATAAAGAGCGCTTTTGATAGGCATAAAATCTCCTTCGTAAAGTACATTCTCCGAAAATGCAACTGCCATATTACCTGCTGACAGATGAGACAATACATGGGTTATCTCGTTTATGTAGTTAATAAAAGTGCTTATGATATGATTAATATCTTCTGCTAGGTCTTTTAAATATATATAATTGTCTGTATCGATTTTTGTATCCAGATTGCCACTGCGCATTTGTTTTGTATGATAGCCTATGCTAAAAGCTTCTTCTGAGATTTTTTTCAATTCCTTTTGTTTTCTCATCCTTATTTCCCCCTTTTTTACACCTTTAACAATTAGTCATCACTTATTTTAATTCAGCAGATATTATAACAACGATAGCTTTATTTCACGAAACCTTATTTCATAGATAAATACAGTCCAGAAGTAATATTAAAGATCCGTATAAACAAAAAAGCAACAAGGTTTAAGCCTCGTTGCTTTTAGATTACTATATATTACAAATCGAAAATTGTCAAGAATTATCATTGAAGAGATATCATAATTCATATGCAGAAAAAATAAAGATGAAAAAAAATAAAGACGAAAATAAAAAGGCAGAGAAGAACAAATAGGGTATTACCTTTTGTTATCACAAAAGGCAATACCCTTAGCTGTCATTTAATTAATTTCTCTATTCTATTATTTCTGCTCTTTACTCATAATCGCTGCCTGTGCTGCTGCCAATCTTGCAATTGGTACACGGTATGGAGAACATGAAACATAGTCAAGACCAATATCATGGCAGAACTGAACAGTGGAAGGGTCTCCTCCGTGTTCGCCGCAAATTCCGAGTTTAATATCCGGTCTTGTTTTTCTGCTTAGTTCCACTGCTATCTTTATCAATTTACCTACACCTGTCTGATCCAGTTTTGCAAATGGGTCAAATTCATATATCTTTTTATCATAATAATCGTTCAGGAATTTTCCTGCATCATCACGGCTGAATCCGAAAGTCATTTGTGTCAGGTCATTTGTTCCGAATGAGAAGAACTCAGCTTCAACCGCAATTTCATCCGCTGTTACAGCAGCTCTAGGTATTTCAATCATGGTACCTACTTTATATTTCATATCAATTCCTGAGTTTTTGATTATTTCATCCGCTGTATTTACAACAATGTCTTTAACATATTTTAATTCTTTAATTTCACCGATAAGAGGTATCATTATCTCAGGTGTTACTGTTATTCCCTTTTTGGTGACATTTATAGCAGCTTCTATTACAGCTTTTGTCTGCATTTCTGCAATTTCAGGATATGTTACCGATAAACGGCATCCCCTGTGGCCAAGCATAGGATTGAACTCATGCAGGTCTTTTACAATCTGCTTCAGCTCACTTGGCTTTATCCTCATTTCATCTGCCAGTTTTATGATATCCTCTTCATCCTGAGGAAGAAATTCATGCAAAGGCGGATCAAGGAATCTGATTGTTACAGGATATCCCTTCATCTCTGTAAACAGCGCTTCAAAATCGCTTCTCTGCATCGGAAGCAATTTATCGAGGGCAGCTCTTCTTTGATCTTCAGTCCGGGATACTATCATTTCTCTCATTGCTGAAATTCTGTCAGGCTCAAAGAACATGTGCTCCGTTCTGCAAAGTCCGATACCTTCTGCCCCGAATTTCAAAGCTTGTGCAGCATCCTTAGGAGTATCCGCATTGGTCCTTATTTTTAGTTTTCTATACTCATCTGCCCATTGCATAATTGTTGCAAAGTAACCGGTCATTGAAGGCTCGACTGTAGGAAGACGAGTACCGTATACATTACCGGTGGAGCCGTCAAGTGAAATCCAGTCTCCTTCTGAGTACTTGTTACCATTTTTATCAAGGAAATATTTTTCCTCTTCGTTAATTTTTATTTCACCGCATCCGGCTACGCAGCATGTTCCCATTCCGCGGGCAACAACAGCCGCATGAGAAGTCATTCCTCCCCTGCCTGTAAGTATTCCTCTCGATACATGCATACCTTCAATATCTTCAGGAGAGGTTTCCAGCCTTACCAAAATAACATCTTGTTCGCCGTTTTTCACTGCATTAATCGCATCTGCCGCATCAAAATATATTTTTCCTGTAGCTGCTCCAGGAGAAGCTGGCAATCCGGTTGCTATTGGCACTGCTTTTTTAAGTTCTTCAGGTTTAAAATTCGGATGTAGAAGTGCGTCAAGCTGTTTTGGATCTATCTTCATCAGAGCTTCTTCTTTTGTTATCATTCCTTCATTCACTAAGTCAACCGCTATTTTAACGGCGGCTGCAGCAGTACGTTTGCCGTTTCTTGTCTGCAGCATGAAAAGTTTACCTCTTTCAATAGTAAACTCCATATCCTGCATATCTTTATAATGCTTTTCAAGTTTCTCTGCTATAGCTTTAAACTGTTCATAAACTTCCGGATTAATTTCCTTAAGGCGGTCTATTTTTTCAGGTGTTCTTATTCCTGCAACCACGTCTTCACCCTGCGCATTCATAAGAAATTCGCCATATAACTCCTTTTCTCCTGTTGACGGGTTTCTTGTAAATGCAACTCCGGTTCCGGAATCATTGCCCATATTTCCATATACCATTTCCTGTACATTTACTGCTGTGCCCCAGTCTCCAGGAATATCATTAAGCCTTCTGTATACAATTGCCCTAGGATTGTCCCAAGAGCGGAAGACTGCTTTTACTGCCTCCATAAGTTGTGTCCTTGGATCCTGAGGGAAATCGCATCCCTTTTCCTGCTTATATATTTCTTTAAAATTTTTAACTATGTCCTTTAAATCATCTGCTGTTAAATCTGTATCATCTTTAACGCCTTTTTCTATTTTTTTCTCATCCAATATCTTTTCAAATTTAGATTTGGGAATTTCCATAACTACATCGCTGAACATCTGTATAAATCTTCTATAGCTGTCATATGCAAATCTCGGGTTGTCTGTAAGTTTCGCCAGACCTTCCACTACATCATCATTCAATCCAAGATTAAGGATGGTGTCCATCATTCCAGGCATAGATGCCCTTGCTCCGGAACGAACAGATACCAGGAAAGGATTTGAAGGATCACCAAATTTTTTCCCCACTATTTCTTCCGTTTTGGCAAGCACAGAATAAATTTCATCCTCAATTTCTTTTGCTATTGTTTTTCCGTCTTTATAATACCTTGTACAAGCTTCCGTAGTAATTGTGAATCCCCTTGGTACAGGCAGTCCCAGTCCTGTCATTTCTGCCAGGTTTGCGCCTTTTCCTCCAAGTAGATTTCTCATTGAAGCATTTCCTTCACTAAACAAATAAACATACTTTCCCACTTGGAAAACCTCCTATGTAAAATTTATTGAAGAATAAAATTGTATCTTGAAAATAGTTTTAGTAATTTTTTAAAGTTTAAACCAAATTTATATAATTAATTTATAAATTTAGTACAATTATGGAAGGTTTTGATGATGTATATTTCTGAATCATATATTAAAAAATAGTGCTGCATATATTGCCATAGAAAGTAACAAAAGGGATACAGTGAATTCATTCTCCATACCCCTGTTACATTTAGAAATCAAATTTGTCGCTGAAATATGTTTCAAGCTCGTCTATTTTAATTCTTATTTGCTGCATAGTATCCCTGTCGCGTATTGTTACGCTCTGGTCCTCAAGTGAATCAAAATCAAACGTTACGCAATAAGGAGTACCTATTTCATCCTGACGTCTGTATCTTTTTCCTATACTGCCGGTTTCATCATATTCACATACAAACTTCTTGCTGAGAGTTTCATAAATCTTAAATGATTCTTCTCCAAGCTTTTTGGATAACGGAAGAACAGCTATCTTTACAGGCGCAAGAGCAGGATGAAAATGCAATACAACTCTCACATCTCCTTCAGATACTTCTTCTTCATCATAAGCATCGCAAAGGAATGCCAAAGTTACTCTGTCCGCTCCAAGTGCCGGTTCTACGCAGTAAGGTATATATTTCTGGTTGGTAACAGGATCAAAATATGACAGATCTTCTTTAGAATGCTCCATATGCCTCTTAAGGTCATAGTCAGTCCTGTCGGCAATGCCCCATAATTCACCCCATCCAAATGGGAAATTGTATTCAATGTCAGTAGTAGCTCTGCTGTAAAATGATAACTCTTCTTTACTATGATCGCGGAATCTGAGATTTTCCTTATTTATATTAAGTGATAACAACCAGTTTAAGCAGAAATCTTTCCAATATTGGAACCATTCCAGATCGGTTCCAGGCTCGCAAAAAAATTCAAGCTCCATTTGCTCAAATTCTCTGGTCCTGAATGTAAAATTACCCGGAGTTATTTCATTCCTGAATGACTTTCCGATTTGTCCTATACCGAAAGGTATCTTCCTTCTGGTAGTGCGCTGTACGTTTTTGAAGTTTACAAACATTCCCTGAGCCGTTTCTGGTCTTAGATATATTTCAGATTTTGAATCTTCGGTAACGCCCTGAAAGGTTTTAAACATCATATTAAATTTTCTGATATCTGTAAAATTTGTTGAACCGCAGTTCGGACATGGTACACCCTTTTCTCTTATGTATTCGGTAAGCTGTTCGTTACTCCATCCGTCAACGCGTATCTGGATATTATTTTCCTTATTCCAGTCTTCAACAAGCTTATCGGCGCGATGACGAGCTTTACATTCTTTACAGTCTATAAGCGGATCTGTAAAGCCTCCTACATGTCCTGAAGCCACCCATACCTGTGGATTCATCAATATGGCACAGTCAATGCCTACATTGTAATGGTTCTCTTGTATGAACTTCTTCCACCATGCACGCTTTACGTTATTTTTTAATTCTACTCCAAGAGGTCCATAATCCCAAGCGTTAGCAAGTCCACCATATATTTCCGAACCCGGATACACAAAACCTCTGTTCTTAGCTAAAGCGACAATTTTATCCATGGTCTTTTCTACTGTCATTATCATTTCCTCCACTGATTATACTCATTTATATGTTTCGCAGATATTAAACAGGAATAATCTATTCAGCGAAATCATATACAACATTTAATGTTAAATTTGCTGCATTTTTATTATAGAATAATTAATAATAAACAAATATATATATATTATTAATAGTAATTAAAGCAATTTTTTACATTAAATTTATTTCTTGTTCCTCATATATGTAATCTTTCCTTCACAAAGCTCATTGGTAGCAACAGTTACAGGTTTATCAGAATTTATATGAGTCAGCTTTTCAGAACCGTCGGTCAGCTGCCTTGCTCTTTTTGCAACTGCAACAACTAGTGTATACTTGCTGTCAACTTTCTCCATTAGTTTATTTATTGATGGTTCAATCATCTAATTTAACCTCCTTTAAAAAATCTGAAAGGTTCTTTTTCATACGGCAATAACGATGTTTTTCTGCGTTTAAAATGCTTATCATATCATTTACTGCAATTTCTATATCATCATTAACTATAACATAATCATATTTATTAATATAATTAATTTCACTTTTAGCTTTTTCCAATCTTTTTTCTATTACATCAGAATTTTCAGTACCTCTTCCGTGTATTCTGTTTCTTAATTCATCATAAGACGGTGGAAGTATAAATATCGTAACGCTGTCCGGAAAATTCCTTTTTACATTCATAGCTCCTTCTACCGTTATTTCCAGAATTATATCATAACCCTCTGATAAACTTTTTTTAATATAACTTTTTGGAGTCCCATAATAATTGTCACAATATTTATCCCACTCCAGCAATTCATTATTCCTTATCATTTCTTCAAACTGCTCTACAGTTCTAAAAAAATAATGTACGCCATCAACTTCAGCAACCCTTGGCTTTCTAGTAGTAACTGAAATTGAATACCTGATGTTATCTAATTTTTGACTTAACAACTTCAATAAAGTACCTTTTCCTGAACCTGAAGGCCCTGAAACAACTACTAGCAAGCCCTCACAGAGCATTTTATATCCCCCTATTCATCAATATCATTGTCATGTTCTTCAACATCAACAATGTCTTTTACATTTAATCTGTGTGCTACTGTTTCAGGCTGTACTGCAGATAAAATTATATGATCGCTGTCAGTTATTATAACCGCGCGTGTTCTTCTTCCATATGTTGCGTCAATCAACATCCCTCTGTCTCTTGCTTCCTGAATTATTCTTTTGATTGGTGCTGATTCAGGACTGACTATGGCAACCAGCCTGCTTGCTGAAACCATATTACCAAAACCTATATTTATTAATTTCATTTCGTTTCCTCCCATGTATTATTATTTATCTATTTTTATCTAATTTTTGAATTTTTTTAAGTTTTTAAGTAACTATATTCTTCAGTTATTATATACTAACAAATGAATACAATACTGAATTGTTTATGCACTATTCATTATTCTAAATTCTGAACCTGTTCTCTCATTTTTTCTATTTCCGACTTTATTTCCACTACATTCTTAGTAATAGATAAGTCATTTGCTTTGGAACCTATTGTATTTATTTCCCTGTTCATTTCCTGAATCAAAAAGTCCAGCTTTCTTCCAACAAGTTCTTCTTCATTTAGAATATACCTGAGCTGATTTATATGGCTTGCCAGCCTTACCAGTTCTTCATCTATACTGCATCTGTCCGCAAATATTGCTACTTCCATAGCCAGCCTTGTTTCATCCACTACATTTTGCTCAAGCAATTCTTTTATCCTGTTCTCCAGCTTTACTTTGTATTCATTTACCACATCTTTGCTTCTCTTGGAAATCTCATCAATTATACTTTCGATAAAATCTGCTTTCTGCAAGAGACTTTCCTTTAACAGAATCCCTTCTTTTTCACGCATAAAAACAAGTGATTTTAACGCAATTTCCAAAGCTTCATTAAGGATAGGCCATAGTTCTTCTTCATCCTCATTTTTGTTTTCAACTCTTAATACATCCGGTAACTTAGCAAATAATGATACGCCTACATCATCTTTGATTCCATATTTATCTTTGATAAGATTAATTGCATCTATATAGGCTTTTAATAAGGGCTCGTCCACCAGAACTTCTTTTGATTCCGTTCCACTGTCTTCATATGAAATATAGATATCTATTTTACCCCTTGATATGTATTTACCTGCAACTTCCCTTACTCTGTCTTCAAAAAAAGTAAACTGACGTGGAAGTTTTATGAAAAAGTCACTGTATCTATGATTTACAGATTTAATCTCAACTATAAACTCTTTACCGTCCTTTTGTGATTCGCCTCTTCCGAATCCTGTCATGCTTTTTGCCATGCTTATCCATCCTTATTAATAGGAGTTACGAAAAATCTTTATATTCGGATATCTGTATTAACCTCCGGAATATTAGATTTTCTCGCACTTAATATATTATGGTACAATTTTATAAAACATGTATCCTTAAATTGAGCAACTGTAAGTATTATAACACAAAATTTAAATTTTAAAATATTATTACTCAAAATTATTTAATTTTTTATCATTTTCTTTTATTTGCTCGCTTTTTTATAATAATACTATGATTTACGATTTTCAATTATTTTTTTCATCCGATATCCCCGTACTGATACATAATAATAGATAAAAGAGCAATACCGGCGGTTTCCGTTCTTAAAATCCGGGGACCCAGAGTTATCGGAGTAATTCCATACTGAATAGCTTTCTTTATTTCATTTTCAGAAAATCCACCTTCAGGCCCGATTATAAATGCGGCATTTTCAATATGGGTATTTGTAAAAATACTTTTACAGGAGTTATTGTTTTCATTTTCATAAGGTATTAGTTTTAACTGCTTTCCGGACATCTCTTTCAATGCTTCTTCAAAAGGCATAGGCATTGCAATTTCCGGTATAATCCCTCTGTTGCTTTGTTTCGAAGCTTCTTCTGATATCTTCTGCCATCTTGCGGTCTTTTTTTCTGCATCTTTTTCATCTTTCAGCCTGACTACCGTTCTTTCGGTTATAACAGGTACAATCTTTTTAACGCCGAGTTCTACTGACTTCTGAATAATATAGTCCATTTTATCGGACTTTGGAATTCCCTGATAAAGAATAACTTCCACATTAGGCTCGGTATTGCTTTCTTCTTTCCTCAAAATAGTAGATATAATGCAGTCTTCAAGAAAATCCGTCAGTTCAACTATATAGTCAGTACCTTCTCTGTCATTTACCGTGATAATATCGCCTTTTTTCATCCTGAGCACATTTTTTATGTGCTTTTTATTCTCACCTGTTATATTTATTAAATTACCGTTTATATTTTCTTTCTTTATAAAGAACTTTGGCATTTGAAAACCATCGCCGTCCATTCACCCATATTTAAAGTTTCTTCCAATTTAAAACCTAAATCTGAATAAGCTTTTTTGACATCATCAGCACGTTCGTTAATAATGCCCGAAGTTATAAAATATCCTCCCTGCCTGATATGTTCAGCAATTTTGCCGGATATTGAAATAATAACGTTCGCTATAATGTTAGCTATTATTATATCGGCTTTCTGTCCTGAAGCGTCAATGTATTTATATAAGCTTCCAATATCACCCGTATATGTTTTTATTTTATCTGAAGCATTATTTAATGCTGAATTTTCATTCGTTACTTTAACTGCCACTTCGTCAATATCAAAAGCAGTTATGCTTTTAGCTCCCAGCTTTGCGGCTATTATTGACAATATTCCGGTACCACATCCTGCATCTACTACAGTATCATCTTGTTTAATATATTTTTCAAGCAGTTGTGCGCACATTTGTGTGGTTTCATGTGTACCTGTACCAAAAGCCATGCCAGGATCCATTTGTATAACAATTTCTTCTTCTTTAGGGCTATAGTCTTCCCATGTAGGCTTTATTACTATTTTTTCTGTAATATTAAATGGCTTATAATATTTTTTCCAGGCTGTTGACCAATCTTCTTCGTCAATCTCGGTAAAACTTTCAAAACCTTTTCCGACATTTAAAAAACGGGAAATAAATTCCAATTTTTCTGTGATTAACTGCTTTAATTCCAGTTTGTTTATAGCACCTGGAAAATAAGCTTTTATTATTATGTCATCACTAAGGTTTTTAATCAGTTTTTCATCAATATAGTCCAGAGATTCCAGATTTGCAACTTCACGTCTAATGTCATTCGGATCTTCGACTGCAACTCCACCGGCACCAATTGAAGTCAGCATTTCACTTATCGCGTCACTCGCTTCTTCTGTAGTAATTATTTTAACTTCAGTCCACTTCAACAGAATTACCTCCAGTTTAGATTTATGGATACTTATTAATGTTTACATACCCAGAGCATCTTTCATCTTATTGAAAAAACTCTTACGCTGTTCATGTATATCGTCACCGCATAATTCGGCAAATTGTCTTAATGCAGCTTTTTGACGTTCATTCAGCTTTTTCGGCACTTCCACATGAACCTTAACATACTGGTCTCCTCGTCCGTTACCTCTGATATATGGAATGCCCTTTCCTTTCAGACGGAATATGGTTCCGGTCTGAGTTCCTTCAGGTATTGTATATCTGACTTTCCCGTCAAGCGTCGGAACTTCCAGTTCTGCGCCAAGTGAAGCCTGCACAAATGTAATCGGTATTTCACAGATTACATCATTTCCTTGCCTCTGGAACAATGGATGAGGCCTAACTCTTATTGATATATATAAATCACCTGCCGGGCCTCCTTCTGCACCGTGATTGCCTTCGCCTCTTAATGAAATAGTTTGACCGTCATCTATTCCCGCAGGTATATTTACTTTTATAGTAACGCTCTTTCTAATCCTTCCTTTACCTCCGCATTTGCCGCAGGGGTTAACTACAATCTTTCCTTTTCCATTACATACATTACATGTCTTAACATTGACAAAACTTCCAAAAGGAGTGTTCTGCCTTATCTGAATCTGTCCTGTACCGTTACAGTGCTTACAGGTTTCAGGTGAAGTTCCGGGCTTTGAACCTGAACCTTTACAGTCCGGACAATTTTCATCCCTTTTTATATTAATGCTGCGTTCCACTCCAAATGCAGCTTCCTCAAATGCTATTTCCATTGCATATTTTAAATCAGTACCTTTCTGAGGGTCTCTTCTGCTTCTTGAGGAACGTCCTCCGAAACCGCCGAAAAAGCTTTCAAAAATATCGCCTATGTCTCCGAAATCAAAATCACCGAATCCGCCAAAACCATTTCCGCCAAAGCCGCCGGACTGATCGAATGCAGCATGGCCAAACTGATCATACCGTGCTCTTTTTTGCGGATCACTCAATACTTCATATGCTTCATTTATTTCCTTAAACTTGGCTTCTGCTGTTTTATCGCCTGGATTTACATCAGGGTGGTATTTTTTAGCAAGCTTACGGTATGCCTTTTTTATCTCATCATCCGAAGCGCCTCTGTTAATACCAAGCACCTCATAATAATCCTTTTTGCTTGACATCCAAACTGTTCCTCCCAACTTATACGAAATAGGATTTAATAACTGCTGATCTGTAAATCAGCCAATTTATATTAATTATGTTTTTGTATTACGCCATATTCCTAATATTAAATATGGTAGTATTATTACTAGCCTATTCTATTTGGTATATTTATATAAACATATAAAATATATAATATAACAGCAGAATCGACAAGTAAAATTTCATAGTTTATAAGCTTTTTAAAAAACAAAAGCAAACTCATGTATTAAATATAATTTGTAAAACAAGTTTACTAAATAATAAATCAATCTATTGTGCTGGTTGTTTTTTGGAAGAAACCTAGTGGAGAGGCTCATATCACCTGTTAATAAGAGCCTAAGTTACGCGAATTCACTGTTTGAGCAGAATAATCAAATATATATAAATTCAAAATTATTCTGCGAGTTTGAATTCGTAGCAGCTGAATTTATAGGGTCTTGGCATGGTAACTCGGTTTCCTGGAACAAAACCAGCCAGCACAACAAGCTAAATTAAAATCTACAAGCCAAAGCCATTTTAAATGACTTTGGCTTGCACTACAATCCAGGTTATATGCTATATCATCCTATTTATTTTCTTTATTGTCTTCATCTACTACTTTATAGTCTGCATCATATACATTATCCTGTCCAGGTTCGCTTTGAGCCTGATCGTTTCCTGCTGCACCCTGTCCGAAATCCTGAGACTGTGCACCTGGATTCTGCTGGTATATTTTTGCTGATACTTCATAGAAAGCTTGAGAAAGAGCTTCAGTTTCTTTCTTAATCAATTCGTTATCAGTTCCTTTTAATGCTTCTTTTACTTTGTTTATTGCTTCTTCTATTTTAGCTTTATCATCAGCTCCTAATTTATCACCGAGATCTTTCAATGTCTTTTCAGACTGATAAACCATAGAATCAGCATTATTTCTGATTTCTACTGCTTCCTTACGTTTCTTGTCTTCTTCCGCATACTTCTCAGCTTCCTTAACAGCTCTTTCAATCTCATCATCACTCAAATTAGTAGAAGCAGTTATTGTAACTTTCTGTTCATTACCTGTGCCAAGGTCCTTTGCTGATACATGTACTATGCCGTTGGCATCTATATCGAAAGTAACCTCTATCTGAGGAACTCCTCTTGGTGCGGGTGGAATACCTGTCAACTGGAATCTTCCTAAAGTCTTGTTATCGGCTGCCATTTCTCTTTCGCCCTGCAGCACATGGATTTCAACGCTTGTTTGCCCGTCTGCAGCAGTTGAGAATATCTGGCTTTTCTTTGTAGGTATAGTTGTATTCCTTTCGATTAATTTTGTAAATACTCCGCCAAGAGTTTCTATACCTAATGAAAGTGGTGTTACATCAAGTAAGAGAAGGTCTTTTACTTCACCTGAAAGAACACCTGCCTGTATAGCAGCGCCGATAGCTACGCATTCGTCCGGATTTATACCCTTGAAAGGCTCCTTATTTAAATATTTCTTAACAGCTTCCTGAACAGCAGGTATTCTTGTTGAACCACCTACTAAAAGTACTTTATCTATTTTATCCGGAGTCAATCCCGCATCTTCAAGAGCTCTTCTTGTAGGTCCCATTGTTTTTTCAACTAAATCTGCCGTTAATTCTTCAAACTTTGCCCTTGTCAAAGTTACGTCGAGGTGTTTTGGCCCTGAAGCATCAGCTGTTATAAAGGGCAGATTGATATTTGTTGTAGTAACGCCGGAAAGCTCTATCTTTGCTTTTTCTGCAGCTTCTTTCAGCCTCTGCATTGCCATCTTGTCATTTCTTAAATCAATACCGTTTTCCTTCTTAAATGTATCAACTAAATAATCAATTATTCTTTGGTCAAAATCATCACCACCGAGCCTGTTGTTACCGCTCGTTGCAAGAACTTCAAATACGCCGTCGCCTATTTCAAGAATGGATACATCAAAGGTACCTCCTCCAAGGTCATAAACCATGATCTTCTGATCATGTTCCTTGTCAAGGCCATATGCAAGTGCTGCAGCGGTAGGTTCGTTAATAATCCTTAATACTTCAAGCCCGGCTATTTTTCCGGCATCCTTAGTTGCCTGTCTTTGAGAATCGCTGAAATATGCAGGTACTGTTATAACAGCCTGTGTTACTTTTTCGCCCAGATAACTTTCAGCATCTGCTTTCAGTTTCTGCAGTATCATAGCTGAAATTTCCTGAGGCGTGTATTGCTTATCGTCTATTTTTACTTTTCTGTCAGTACCCATATCTCTTTTTATCGATATAACTGTTCTATCAGGATTAGTTATCGCTTGACGCTTTGCTACCTGTCCAACCAGCCTTTCTCCTGTTTTTGAAAAAGCAACTATAGAAGGTGTGGTTCTATTTCCTTCCGCATTAGGTATTACAACCGGTTCTCCACCTTCCATAACAGCTACACAAGAGTTTGTAGTACCTAAATCTATACCAATTACTTTTCCCATTCAATATTCCTCCCATATATAAACAAATTTGAATCTTCATCTATTAGTTAATCTTGATATTGTATTTATTGTAATGTTAACAAGCACTCATAGTTATGTAATCAGTTATTTATAACTGAAAAAACATAAAAAAACTGATATGCTATATTAATATACAATCCTATACAATATCAATGAATACTAATTGGCAACTTTAACCATGCTATGCCTAATTACTTTGTCCTTTATTATATAGCCTTTTAAGAACTCTTCCACTACAACGCCTTCGCCTTCATTTTCATCCTCAACATGCATAACCGCATTATGTAACTGAGGGTCAAATTTTTCTCCCACAGCTTTTATTTCTTCCACATTATTATTTTTAAGAATTTCACGCACCTGCCTTAATATAAGTTCGATTCCTTCGCGGAGTGAATCAGAATTTTCTTCGCATGAAGAATTCAAAGCTCTTTCCAGATTATCTATAACCGGCAGAAAAGCTGCAATTACATCAGCTACGGCGTCATAATAAATACTTTCTTTTTCTTTTAATGTCCTTTTTTTGTAATTATCAAATTCCGCAGCAGTTCTTTGAAGCATGTTAAAGTACTCATCACATTTTTTTGTCTTTTCATCAAGCTCTGTTTTTAAAGCTTCTAGTTTTTTGTTTATATCATCCTGATGAGTTTCTTTGTCAGGTTGTTCACATTCGCAACCGTCTTTACTGTTATTGTTTTTTAATTCCGGCTCTTCTGTATTGCTGACTTCATCCTTTATATCAACATTTTCTTCTTCCGGAATTTTATTCTCATTTTCCATTGTACAGCTGCCCTCCTTAAGGTATTTTTAATGGTATGACTTTTATTAATTTTATATTTATACTTTGTAAAATAAGAAAAAACATACTTTAACTGTCTTCCACATTTTCACCGAACAGCTTATTTATTTCAATGTTCATCTTCTTTCTTATATAATTCATGGCGGAAATAACCCTTGAGTAATCCATCCTTGTAGGACCTATTATCCCGATAGAACCAACCACCATGTCACCAAAATTATATGTTGTAGTGAGCAGAGTACAATCTTTGATTTCATCAATTGTATTCTCATTGCCTATATGAATATTAATTTCATTATTTGAAATATCATTTAAAAGTTCACGGACAATTTTCTTCTTTTCAAGAACGTTTAAAAATCCTCTGGCTTTTTCTACATCTTTAAATTCAGGATAATTAAATATATGTGTTGTTCCATCCAGGAATATTTCTGCATTATCGATTTGTTCTATGCATTCTGCCACACCGTCTAATATTGGCATTAAAGTATCATTA
>Ga0134100_1000454_pt1 | contig 49588 bp, 46 predicted proteins | sample 11_taG_2_FD_94444 | JGI IMG/M metagenome (GOLD analysis project Ga0134100, IMG submission 94444) | Switchgrass degrading microbial communities from high solid loading bioreactors in New Hampshire, USA - 11_42_5_180_A3 metaG | ecosystem: Engineered > Bioreactor > Semi-continuous > Anaerobic >...
AAAAAATATGGTTCCAGAGTACATAAAGGTTTTGCATTAGTTCAGGCCGAACTAAATGAATTGTTTGAAAACTAACTTTTACATACAAGAAGTAGTTTACACAAACTTCTTGACACTATCATTAAAAATATAGTATTACATTATATTGATTAATACTTTATAATAAAAAAATATTAATTAAAATCATTTAAGAAAAAGGAGTCAACAATAGAAATGAATCAATTAGTTGAACGTTTTATTAAATACGTAAAATATCCTACTACTTCTGATGAAAGTTCAAATACTTGTCCCAGTACAGAAAACCAAATAGCTTTTGGCAAGATGTTGGCAGAAGAATGCAAATCCATTGGCTTAAAAGATATAAGTATTGATGAAAATGGATATGTTATGGCAGTTCTTCCGGCTAATTGCGAAGAAGATGTTCCTGTAATAGGATTTATTGCCCACATGGATACCAGTCCTGATATGAGCGGTGAAAATGTTAATCCTCGAATTATAGAAAATTATAATGGCAAAGATATTGTTTTAAACGAAGAGAAAAATATTGTATTGTCTCCTAATGCATTTCCTAATTTAACCAAATGCATAGGAGATACATTGATTACAACCGATGGTACTACTCTTCTAGGAGCAGATGATAAAGCTGGTATAGCAGAAATTTTAACTGCCATGGAATACCTTATTCATCATCCTGAAATCAAGCATGGCAAAATATGCATTGCCTTTACGCCTGATGAAGAAATTGGAAGAGGGGCCGATCTTTTTGATGTAAAAAAATTCGGAGCTGACTTTGCTTATACCATTGATGGAGGATTGCTTGGAGAATTGGAATACGAGAATTTTAACGCTGCTCAGGCAAAAATTACAATACACGGTCAAAATGTTCATCCTGGTACTGCAAAAAATAAGATGAAAAATGCAGTATTAATAGGCATTCAACTTGCTCAACTTTTCCCCGAAAAAGAAATTCCTGCCCATACGGAAGGCTATGAAGGCTTTTATCATTTGAACAATTTCAACGGTAATGTGGAAAAAGTTGAAATGGTATATATTATTCGGGATTTTGATATGGAAAATTTTAATAAACGTAAAGATTTTGTAAAAGAGGCTATTGAAAAAATGAATGCAATATATGGTGATGGCACTATTCAATTAGAATTAAGAGATCAATACTACAATATGAAAGAAAAATTAGAAGACAAAATGTACATTGTAGAAAGAGCTTTTAATGCAATGAAAGCTGTAGGTGTTGAGCCTCACATAAAACCTATTCGCGGTGGTACAGATGGTGCAAGACTATCCTTTATGGGCCTTCCCTGCCCTAATATTTTCACAGGCGGTGATAATTATCACGGCAGATACGAATACATTTCAGTGAACTCAATGAAAAAAGCAGTTGAAGTGATTGTAAAAATCGCCCAAATATGATAAATATAACTTAAATGTGTTTTTATTCTCCCAAAATGGTACATCTATCTCCATAAAAGCAATATACCCCCTTGAGTTTCCGCAAATTTTATGGTAAGATATGACCAATTATTAAGGAAAATGTGATGACGGAGTTAAGTAGCATTTCATGGTTACAATTTCAGAGAGTAAATCGGCTGGTGAAAGATTTACAGTACATGAATATGCGAAATACACCTCTCGAACATTAGGCTAAAAACCTAACGGCTTCTCACCGTTATATGAGACTGGAGGTATACAATGCATTTGTATACGAATTAAGGTGGTACCACGGGTTCTCTCGTCCTTACATGATCACATGATAAGGCGAGAGTTTTTTATTACATAGAAAGTTCTTCCGAATTTCCTATGTAATTAAAACCCTCCGCGCAAAGTGTACACTTACGCATATTGAATTTTGTCGGCTTTGTCGACTGCACTCGGCGCGAGAGTTTCGCATACGAAACTCTTTCTTGTGAAAAATATTAGGTAAAGGAGTTAGCTTTTCTATGAGAAATGTATATGATATTTTAAAAGAAAGAGGCTTTACTGAACAAGCAACACATGAAGAGGAAATAAGAGAATTGCTTGGTAAAGAATCCGTTACTTTCTATATTGGTTTTGACCCCACAGCAGACAGCCTTCATGTAGGCCATTTTGTTACAATTATGGCTATGTCTCATATGCAAAAAGCTGGTCACAGGCCTATTGCCCTTATAGGCGGTGGAACTGCTATGGTTGGGGATCCAACGGGTAAAACCGATATGCGTAAAATGATGACAGAAGAAACCATCGCTCATAATGCAGAATGTTTTAAAAAGCAGCTTTCGAGATTTATAGAATTTAGTGAAGATAAAGCTATTATGGTCAATAATGCAGATTGGCTTCTTAATCTGAATTATGTATCCTTTTTAAGAGAAATTGGGATTCATTTTTCTGTAAACAGAATGCTCACTTATGAAAGTTATAAAACCAGAATGGAAAAAGGCCTTTCTTTCTTAGAATTTAACTATACGCTTATGCAGTCCTATGATTTCCTGGAATTATACAGAAGGTATAATTGTAAGCTGCAGTTAGGAGGCAATGACCAATGGTCCAATATTCTAGGAGGAGTTGAACTCATCCGCAGAATTGGCCATGATGATGCTTACGGCATGACCTTTAGCCTTCTTACAACCAGTGAAGGCAAAAAGATGGGTAAAACTGAAAAAGGAGCCATTTGGCTTGATCCTGAAAAAACATCTCCTTACGATTTCTATCAATATTGGAGAAATGTTGCAGATGCTGATGTAAAAAAATGCCTCTCCCTTCTTACTTTCCTTCCTATGGACGAAGTAAACAGGTTAAGTGCTCTTGAAGGTGCTAAAATCAATGAAGCTAAAGAAGTCCTGGCTTATGAAGTTACCAAGATTGTTCATGGCGAAGAAGAAGCTAAAAAAGCGCAAACGGCGGCTAAAGCTCTATTTGGTGGTGGTGCACAGGGTGGTTCTATCCCTACCACTGAAATTTCTAAAGATGAATTTAAAGATGGTATGGATCTCATCTCTCTTCTTCAAAAAACAGGCCTTGCTCCTTCCCGTTCAGAAGGACGTCGTTTGATTCAGCAAGGAGGCATTAAAGTACAGGATCAAAAGGTAACAGATCTAGATTACCTAGTAACAGAGAAAGATTTTTCAGAAAATGCTTTAATGATTCAAAAAGGTAAAAAAGTATTCCATCGTGTTCAATTAATATAAAAACCTTGGGAGCATGTGCTTCCCAAGGTTTTTAAACATTTGACCTGCTATCCATATATCGAACAAGTAACAATTTCAAAAACGCTGCCGCCGGTACTGCCAATAACATTCCCAGGATTCCGAACAAAGACCCTCCCACTGCAAGGGCTACGACTATGGCAACTGGATGTACATCCACGCTTTCTCCTACAATTTTGGGAGCTATAATTGCCCCATCTATTTGCTGAAGGATTAAAAGCGTAATGACTGCGTATAAAGCCTTCATAGGATTATCACTGATTAATCCCATAAGTGCTGCAGGAATCATTCCTATGATGGGTCCAAAATAAGGAATAACATTGGCAATTCCTGCGATAATACCAATAATTATTGGAAAATCAATTCCTATTATAGCAACACTGACTCCTATCAGAATTCCCATAATCAATGAATCCGTTAACTGTCCTCTTATGTAACCGGATAAAACATAATCAATATCTTTCCAAAGACGTTCCCCGCTTTTAAGAATTCTTTCAGGTAAAATGATTTTCAACAATCTGTTCATTAAATTTATGAAACCGGCTTTATCTTTTAACAGATAAAATGCTATAACCATCGCCATGGCAAAATTGACGACATGATTGCCCGCCTTGGTGATGCCTTCGATCACTTTTGTCGTAATACTTTGCACAATGTTTCCTAATTTCCCTGAAAGCTCTTGTATAGTTTCCTCAGTTTCTTGCAGGAATCCTATACTGTCTAACTTTTGTTGAATATTATATACCATATTGTTAAAGGACTGTGTATAAGCTCTAATGATGTCTACTAAATTATCTACATTCCTAAAACTTTTTTTGTTTCCTATACTGGAAGAAAATAAAAGCAACACTAAAAGAATGATTGAGATCACTGTAATATACGTAAGAAGCGTCGAAATCGTTCTAGTATTGGCTTTTTTATTATAATCCTTTGAATTGATTTTTTTAGGAAATTTTTTCTTATTGCTATATTTTAAATTTAGGGGATCCACAAGGTTCTTTTGATAAAGTTCCACAAGAGGATCCAATAAATATGCAATCACTACTCCCAAAAAAAACGGAGAAAGTATTGAAAATATTTTTGAAATAATTAAACCTAGGCATGCAGATATTGGAATAATATTTTGAATAATAATTGCTATACCGTATATCACAAGCAGTGTAAAGATAACATGAAAAGATATTTTTAAATAGTTTTTATCCCACGGCAATTTCATAAACAATGATCACATCTTTCTTACAGACTTAAGTTCAAATTTCATTTATGGTTATTATACATATTAAAGTGTCGCAGGACAATACAAAAATCAGTATTTACTTAATCTCTTTAAGTACAGCCAATAAAAACTCCCAAGTTCTCTTGGCAGAAGAAATGCTTAATCTTTCATCTGGAGTATGAATATCATACATATTGGGTCCAATAGAAATCATGTCTATACCTTCTATTTTTTCTGCAAAGAATCCACATTCAACTCCTGCATGAATTGCATTGATACTAGGTTTCTTGCCATACTTTTCTTCATAGATTTTAACAAAAAGATTGCGTAATTTTGAATGGGGCGTATATTGCCATGCAGGATATTCTCCTCGGGTAAAAAACTCAGCACCGACTACATCCGCCAACCTTTTAATCTGGTTGATGATGGCATATTTACGGGTTTTAACCGAACTTCTCACTGCACTGATAAATTGGATTGATTCTCTGTCCGTTATTACAACACCTAAATTGGTAGAACTTTCTACCAATCCCTCCATATCCATGCTCATAGTCTGAATTCCATTGGGGATAAGGGTAAGTACGTCGATGACTTTTCTCTTGGTTTCTTCTGATAAAATTTCATCTGTTGATTCTCTTACAAGCTCCAATCTAACATTAACATCACCATCAGAAGTTCTATATTCGTTTTTAAATATTTCATTCCATTCATCTATGACTTCTGTTAATTTCTCAACTTCATTATCACTAACTTGCACAATCGCATCCATCTCTCGTGGAATAGCATTATCCTTAAGACCACCATTTACAGAAATCAAATTAAAGGACATTTTCTCCTGAAGATCAAAGAGAATTCTTCCCATCATCTTATTGGCATTGCCTCTTCCTTTGTCAATTTCTTGACCAGAATGGCCTCCTTTTAAATTTCTGATTTGAATAGAATACACTGCTCCTTCTTTCTTTCCTGGTATCCATTCAGGTTTTAATACTAAATGAGCTCTTGCTCCGCCTGCACAACTTACTAGAAATTCTCCCTCTGCTTCTGAATCCATATTAATTAATATTTTTCCTTCCAGTTTGGAAGCATCCAGTTCAGCTGCACCTTCCATACCTGTCTCTTCGTTAGTAGTAATCACAACTTCAAGTGGAGGATGAGGAATATCTTCTGAAGCCAATAATGCGAGACTGTAAGCGATAGCAATTCCATTATCCGCACCTAAAGTTGTTCCTTCTGCTTCAATAAAATCTCCATTAACTTTCAAATGAATAGGATCTTTTAAAAAATCATGCTTTGTATCTTTATTCTTCTCACACACCATATCCATATGGCCTTGTAAAATAACAGCCGGTGCATTCTCATATCCTGGGGTTCCAGGTTTTTTAATGATCACATTCAGCGCATGATCTTGAATAGCTTCTAACTGATGTTTTTTCGCAAACTCGACCAGATAATCACTGATTCGCTTTTCATTCCCAGATCCTCTGGGAATTTGACTGATTTCTTCGAAATACTGCCACACACTTTTTGGTTCCAATCCTTCTAAAACCATCTTCCTATCATTCCCTTTCTATAATAATCATTATAAAAACCAAGTCATATATCTATTTTTGACTTGGTCTTATTTAAATATAACATATGTGATTAATTTTTAAAACTATGAATTGGTGCCGGAATGCGTCCACCACGATTAATAAAATCTTTGCAGCTGAAATTATTTACCGGCATAATAGGTGCATAACCAAGAAGTCCTCCAAATTCAACTATATCTCCTACACCTTTTCCAATTACCGGAATAATACGAACAGCAGTCGTTTTGCTATTAATCATTCCTATTGCCATTTCATCAGCAATAATGCCTGAAATTGTCTCTTCAGATGTATCTCCGGGAATTGCAATCATGTCAAGACCAACAGAACATACACAAGTCATCGCTTCTAATTTCTCTAATGTTAATGCTCCCGCTTCTACTGCCCGAATCATCCCTTGATCCTCACTGACAGGAATAAATGCCCCACTAAGACCTCCTACATAGGATGATGCCATTACTCCACCTTTTTTTACGTTATCATTTAGTAGTGCCAAGGCAGCAGTTGTTCCAGGTGCACCTGCATTCTCCAACCCCATTTCCTCCAATATTTCTGCAATACTGTCTCCTATAGCCGGAGTAGGTGCGAGGGACAAATCAATGATTCCAAAAGGAACATTTAATCGTTTAGCGGCTTCCTGAGCAACAAGTTGTCCCACCCTTGTAATTTTAAAGGCTGTCTTTTTAACCATCTCGCAAAGAGTCTCAAAATCTTTTCCTTTTACGGACTCCAGAGCTTTTTTTACAACACCAGGTCCACTGACTCCTACATTGACAACGCAGTCTCTTTCTCCAACTCCATGAAAAGCTCCTGCCATAAAAGGATTATCCTCTGGTGCATTGCAAAATACAACAAGTTTTGCACATCCTATAGAATCTTTTTCCTTAGTGTTTAGGGCTGTCTGTTTTATAATTTTCCCCATTTTTTTAACAGCATCCATATTAATTCCTGAACGGGTAGTTGCTAAATTAACCGAAGAGCAAACTCTTTCCGTTTCAGCCAATGCTTGTGGAATAGAATCCATCAGAATCTCATCGGAAGGATTTGAGCCTTTTTGAACTAAAGCTGAAAAACCTCCAATAAAATTCACTCCTACTTGTTTGGCTGCACGGTCCAATGCATGGGCAACGGATACATAAGAATCCGTTTGGCATCCTGCTGCTGCTATAGAAATCGGTGTAACCGATATACGTTTGTTAACAATGGGAATACCAAATTCTCTTTCAATTTCTTCTCCTGTTTTTACTAAATGCTCTGCTGTTTTTGTAATTTTATCATAGATCTTTTGATTAAAACGATTGATATCACTATCTGCACAATCCTGCAAACTGATTCCAAGTGTAATGGTTCGCACATCCAGCTTGGCTTCTTCAATCATTTTATTGGTTTCTTCTACTTCCAAGCGTGTAATCACTGCTTTTCCTCCTTTGCATTAAGGAATTAAATACGATGCATGCTGTTAAAAATCTCTTCTCTTTGAAGCTTGATGACAACGCCAATTTCATTACCTAAATTCTTTAAATCCTCTTCATTTTTTTCAAAAGTTTCAGTTGAATTCGATAAATCCACGATCATCATCATATTAAAAAATCCTTGAACAATGGTTTGAGATATATCCAATATATTAATTTGCCTTTCTGAAAGCAGTGTGCAAACCTTTGCAATAATACCAACACGATCTTTTCCCACAACAGTAATGATGCCTCGCATTCTTCTCGTGCCCCCTTTTCATTTTAAAACAGTTTAACACATTTTACTTAGCATAATCAACAGCTTTCAATTCTCTTTTTTTCAGCAATGCAAAATACATTTTTGTCTCATTGATGACTACTCCACTTAATCCAATTAATCCAATTAAATTCGGTATTGCCATTAAACCATTCACTATATCTGCCAAAGTCCAAATCATATCTAATTTTAAGAATGCCCCAATTCCTACCAAAACAATGTATATAAGTCTATAAGGTTTGATCCCTTTTACACCAAACAAATATTCAACACATCTTTCTCCATAATAATTCCATCCCAGTATGGTAGTAAAGGCAAAGAATATTAAGCCTATGGTTACAATATATTGTCCTATACCAGCGACAGGTAATCCCATACGAAATGCATAATTGGTTAATGCAGCCCCTTCAAATTCTGAGCTCCATGCCCCTGTAACAACCAATACAAGACCTGTCATCGTACATACAATAATAGTGTCTATAAAAGTACCTGTCATCGAAATAAGTCCTTGTCTTACACAGGATTTTGTTTTTGCTGCTGCTGCTGCTATTGGCGCACTTCCTAAACCAGATTCATTAGAGAAAACCCCGCGGGCAATTCCGTTTTTAATGGCCATCATTACAGTTGAACCAAGAAAGCCCCCTACTGCCGCCGTTGTTGTAAATGCACTTTTAATAATAAGAACTACCGCTTCTGGAATGGCAGAAGCATTAAAAATTAATATAATCACTCCACCAACAATATAAAATATAGCCATAAAAGGAACGATCAACTCTGACGCCTTTGAAATCGTTTTGATCCCTCCAAGAGTTACCATTGCTACCAAAAGTGTTAATATAATTGCTGTAATCCAAATAGGTACATGCAGACTATCTTTAGCTGCAGTGCTGATCGATTGCACCTGCGCAAAGGTTCCTATTCCAAAACAAGCCACGAAAATTCCAAACAGTGCAAAAAGCTTTGCAAGCCATTTATTCCCTAAACCTTTTTCAATATAATACATAGGCCCTCCGGACATTTGTCCGTTTTCATCTACCACACGATATTTAACTGCTAAAAGTCCTTCTGCATATTTGGTTGCCATTCCGAAAAATGCCGCAACCCACATCCAGAACAAAGCTCCAGGGCCACCAGTTTTAATTGCTGTAGCAACCCCTACAATATTTCCTGTACCAATTGTAGCGGACAATGCAGTACATAGGGCTGCAAAACTGGATACATCTCCTTCGCCTGAGTCGTCATCCTCATCTTTTACAAATAAGTAACGGAGCGCCAAAGGCAACTTAATAACTTGCAATAATCCTAATCGGATTGTCAGATATATTCCTGTTCCCACCAGTAAAATTAAAAGTGGTGGTCCCCATACCCATCCATTTAATGTGTTTAAAAAATTCATCATGTTGCTTCCTCCTTATTTTCTGATTAATATTAAAATGATGTTAGGAAGAGATTTTAAATGAACACGTTCATTACAATAAAAAAAGGCCAAAATAAGTTGGCCTCTGAAAAACGCAAAAAAATATAACTATGCATTATTGCATAATATATATACGCTCTGTCCTTTTACCTGAGAGTTTCACCACAATCATTGATTGCGATTTACTCCTTCGGTGTTCATTTAATGAATCTCTCCAGAGGTTCGTCCAATTACAGTCATGGTACCTGAAAGATTTACTTCTTCGGTGGATGGATGTTTCCATCTCTCTCCTGCAATCTTCATCCGAAATATTCAATTGCTTTTTATTCTATCATAATATTTTTTAATTATCAATTATTTTTTATCTTTTCTTTGATATTTTCAATTTCCTCTTTTGAAAGAAAGATCTTTTCCTCTGCAAGCACCTCTTCTAAAAAATCCTCTATATTTCTTGTAGTGGATTCATATAAGATATGAATCATCTTATACTTTTTACACATACTCTCATTAATCATCACTTTTTTAATAACTTCAGATATTACACAAGGTATTATCTTCCACTGAGAAATAGAATGCTTTTTATTTTTAGGCCTATAATATCTATGTATGAAAAATTGGTCAAAGTCCTTTATATATTTGATTCCTTTTTCTTTTAGAAATATGACAATCCTGGTGCCTGTATATTCCAAAGTTTCATTTTTAAACTGTTTTACAAAATGAATATGTGAACGGCGTCTATTGGATGACATATAATTCATTCCTTACCACAGAATCCTTTTTCATAAACCGGAATATAAGTTAACCTTCCGTTGATTCTTCTACTTTCCATAAGAACGATAGAATCCACTTGTATCAATTTGCGATCTACAATGACTTTCGTCCTAATATCCTCAAAAGAATCTTTTACCTGTACACGACGTGCCAAAGTAATATGGGGTTTTAAAGGTCTGCTCTCCTGTGGAATGCCTATCTTACTTAATTCCTCCTGGATCGTATGATATAAATGATCAAGCTTTGACAAGGCTCCTCCCAATCCAATCCAGATAAGATGTTCGTTTTGTCTTTCAAACGAACCCATCTGACCAAGCTCAAGATTAAATCCTGTAATCTGCTCAGTGACCCTGTCCATAGCTTTTTGGATATTTATGATCTCTGATGGATTGACTTCACCAATAAATCTTAATGTAAGATGAAAATTCTCTTTATGAGAAAAATTTCCTTTATAGCAAAATGAACGCACTTCATTTTGAACTTCCTCTAAATAGGATTTTATCTCCTCATTAAAAGCAATCGCAATAAATATCCTCATTATTTCCTCCATATGATATAAGATTTTTATTGATCATAGAATTAATTTATCTTATATTTAATTACTTGCTTTTATAAAGTCATCGATATCTTTGTAGTTTTTTATAGGAACTGCATTCATGTTTAATATGGTTTCATTGCCTTTCAAGGTTGAATACTTATTAAAAGTTTTCGGATATTTCATACATCCAATCTTTTTCTTTTGCTTTCGTGCAAAATTTACTGTATGCATTGTTCCTCCGGTCTCCTCAGTTTCAATAACAATGATCCCTTTACTTAATCCGCTTTGAATCCGGTCTCTTTCAATAAAAGAATAATTTTTAGGTTTTTCAAAAGGAAAATATTCACTTATAAGACAGCCGCCTGAAGCAATGATTTCCTCTGCCAAATTTCTATTTTCTTTAGGATAAATCATATCAAGGCCGTGAGCAAGAACAGCTGCTGTTCTTCCTTTATTTTTTAGGCAACCTAAATGAGCGCCCGTATCGCATCCCAATGCCAATCCACTAACTACCCCTACATTTTTTTTGGCTAAATATCCTCCAACCATTTTTGCAATTTCCTTCCCATAATCAGTAGGTTCTCGGGTACCTATAACCCCAACGCAATTTTCTTCCTTTCTTATAAATCCGTATTCTCCTTTAATAAACAAAAGTAATGGAGGATCTTCTATACCTCTCAATGATAAAGGATATCTGGGATGCTGAAAATCGACGACATCGATGTGAGCTTTCTCAGCCCAGTCAATAATCTGTTTACTTTTTTCGTAAAAATGATGAAGTTGGCTCAATGTAATTTTAAAAAAATTGCTATGGATGATTTCTTTTAAATCATTTATGGTCAATTCATTTTCTCCATAATGACTCAATATTTTATGTACCTTTTTTCTTCTAATACCCGCTGTAAGTAATAACGCGGCCATATCGATGTTATTCATTATAGCCACCTCCTTCCAAATAAAAAGAGACTATTATTTAGTTTAGCCTCTTTTTTAAAATTTATTATCCTGTTGTCAATATATTACATTCATTGCATCACATTTAAATTCAAAACATTATTTTCATTAACACATGCTACTGTTACACGATTTCTTCCCTGACGTTTAGACATATACATGGCATCATCCGCAGTTCTAAGAAGATTTTGTCCGTCCACTTCCGGGAATCCGCTAACACCAAAACTTGCCGTAATTTTAGCTGTTATATCGTCTTTTGTCAAAGTAAATTGTTCAATTTCTTGTCGTAACTCCTCCACAATAAAAGCTGCTTCTTTTAATGGCACATTTGGAAAAATCATAACAAATTCTTCTCCACCATATCTTGCAACAATCCCATGATATGCCTCCACCTTTTTTTGTGCCAAATGAGCAATTGCTTTAAGCACTTCATCTCCAAAGAGATGTCCATAAGTATCATTTAATACTTTAAAATGATCAATGTCAAATATGCCGATAGATATTGGTTCATAATTCAGTTTTGCATTCTCTATCATTTCAGGCATTATTCTCTGCAGATACATTCTGTTATAAACTTTTGTAAGGCCGTCTCTTGCAGCCATTTCTTCCATTTGCTCATATAACTTTGCATTTTCAATTGCTACAGCCACCTGCATAGACACAGCTTTGAACAAATCCGTATTGCTTGTAGAGAAATAATTTTCTAAAGTATGTTCTGCTAAAATCAGTCCATAAGACTTATTTCCTTTATACAAAGGAACAGCAACAAAAGAACCAACATCTCTGCCCTGTAAAAACGAATATTTTTCCTCCCTACAATTATTATTGATTAAAATTTCTTTATCTTTCATCCTTTTTTGCAAAGAACTGTTGGATATACTTGTCTTAAAATTTTCTATGACTTCATGACTGTAAATACTTTTAATATGAAAATCAAGAGTTTCATATTTTTCGTCATACACAATAATCGAACATGTATCCACTCCCAATATCCCCATAATCATATCACAAACCATTTCCAAAAGCTGTTGAATTTCAAGAATGGATCCAATATAAGAACTGGTCTCTTTAAGGATAAATAATTCTGCCACATGATTTCTGAAACTCTCGCTCGTTTTTCTCATTTCCTCTTTTTGCTGTTCCAGTTCTTTGTTGACCAATTCCATATGTTCTTTAATCTTTAATAATTCTTCATTTTTCTTCTGAGTTTGAATAAGCAATTCTTTATATTTATCCGAATTCTTTTCTATTTCATGAATGGTGGAATTGACTATGTATATAAAGAAAATATTAGATACAATCAAAAATAACATGTCAATAAAATTAGTAAGCAAAAAGAACTCTTTTCCAAGCATAATTAAACTAGATATAATTAATGGTATAAAGTAAAAAAATAAGGCCTTCAAATTTGAATGTGTTGAAAAAATTTCAAATAAAATCAACAAGTAAAATAAGACTTCCGGTAATAAGACTGTCTGATCCTGATAAATGAGTATACCCACATAGAGCAATTCAATAATTTTAAAGCAATTATATAAATGATATTTGGGAAGCAATCCTTTTTTGATCACCAAAAATTTAACGCCCATAATGGCTAAGCCTACTGCAAGGAGAAATTTATTCAAAGATATATCATCTGATTTTCCAATCCAATTATTAAGTTCTAAATGAATCATCATTATTACTAAAAAACCAATATGGATACAGGTATATCTTTTTTCTAAAAATTCCAATCTGTTCATATATCAACCGCCTTATTTGATTTATCCCAGTAGATTTCAATCATATCTCCTTGCTTTATTATATCAGTAAAAGCTGCCCTTTTTCCATTTAATTTAAGCACAATATTTCCCTGAGGGTTTTTTAAATCAAAATCAATAAAATTAAAAATATCCACAAAAATATAGCCTGATTTTTTACCCTCCATTATTACTGGATTTCCATTCACTGTTACTGTAACAGAATGATCTTGCAGATGAACAGATAAAGAATCTTCATCCGTTTCACTTACTAATATCGTCTTGTCCTCTTTTATTTCTTTAAAATATATTTCGTCACCATTTTCTATAGAATAATTCAAATCAACTTTTATTCCATTTACAAAAAACTCTTTATCCTCTATCTCAATATCTGCATATCGGGCTAAATCTTCTATAGTCCGAATTTCAAAAAGTTCAATTTCATCATCATTATTAATTTGGGTATTCGGCTGAACTATTACTCCGTTTAACATACATAAAACAGAGAGTTCCATTTCTACATCGTTAATAATAATCTTTTTTACTTTCTTTTCATCAATAAAGTCTTTTATATAAGCTTTTGCAGATTTTCCATTGACCGCTGGTTTAATGACAATCTCATCTCCGTCATGAATGGGCGTATCAAGACTAGCTTCTTTCCCATTTACATAAAGTTCTGCAGGAATTGCAGGCTCTCCCCAAATCTTCTTTCTCTGTTGGTTTAATGTAAAAATGAGAGAAGATCCTTGTCTTCCTAATAAATTCGTGTGATTGAATCCTTTTTGAATACCTGCATCTGCCACAGTTAATTTTTTCGTGTTTAGAAGCTTAACTGTATCTCCATTAACTTTAACTTCAATAAAGTCATATCCTCTTTGTAAAATAGAAGTAACACAAATTCCTATAGGCGTAATAACATCAGGAGATACTAAAGGTTCACATTCATATTTAACATTGATTAATGTATTCCCTCCCCGAAGAGCTACCCTTTCCTTCGGCAGTTTAAGCTTTTCAGAAATTTTTTCGGTCAAGCCCTGGACCTGACTTCCTCCTCCTACGCAAAAAACAGCGTTAGGCGCTTTATTTCCATTTAACTCATAAATTTTGCTTGAAATCTCTTCAGCTAAATGATCTACTGCATCTTCCAAGTATTCAAGCAATTCCTGGGATGTAACCGTATGAGGCAGCCCCAATATATCTGAAAAATAAATAGCCTCTTCTTTTCCTATTTGGTATTTAATTTTTTCAGCAGTCTGAAAATCAACCAAATATTTATGTACAATTCTTTCTGTAATTTCATCCCCAGCAACAGGGATCATACCATAACCAATAACTGCGCCCTCTTTTGTAATAGCAATATCAGAAGTTCCTGCTCCTACATCTACTAAAGCAAGATTAAGAAGTCTTAAATTCTCAGGAATTGCTACATTAATTGCAGCTATAGGTTCCAGGGTAAGGCTGACTACATTTAATCCTACTTTATCCATTACAGCATATAAACTCTCTACAACACTGCGGGGTAAAAACGTAGCCAGTACGTCTGCACCGATTTTTTTCCCTTTATGTCCTTCCAAATTAGTAATCACATATTCATTTAAATAATAGTTTACCACGGAATAACCTACACAAAAGTAATCTATATTTGTATCGTCCAATTCTTCTTTCAATTTGACCTGTGCTTCGTCAATTCCTTTAAGCTCTAATTCTCTGATAACGTCTTTATTAATTTCCTTAACTTCATCCAAATTTTGATCAATTCTAACTAAATAGGTTTTTAATACTCTCCCGGCAGCAGCAATGGCTACGTCTTTTAATTGAATTCCAAGACGTTTTTCTAAAGCTGCTTTAACCTTTTGAACTGTTTGTGCCACTTTAAAAATATCATGAATCTGCCCATCCATCATTGCCCTAGATTCATGTTCGATTTGCTCTGACGCAATTACAACAAAATCATTACCCCTTTGAAAACCTAAGATTCCCATGATTGTTCGTGTACCTATATCTAGTCCAAAAACGAGTTCTTCTCTAATATGCCTGTCTAAATTCAATGCCTACACTCCTTTGTTACTACAAATTTGGATGTGGTATAACGAATAAGGAAACTATATGTATATATCTATAATGATATCACAAGTCATAAAAAAATCTAGATGATTTTTTACTCATCTAGACAAAAAATTACAATTCGTCTTCCATCTTCTTTTATTTTTCTGTCAACTTATAATATAATTTTATATATTGGAGCGCTGATGCATTCCAAGAAAAATCTAATTGCATTCCTTTTGAAACCATTTGCTTCCAAGCAGCGGGATATGTTTTATATAATTCTACAGCAGTTTTGAGAGTAAAAAGCATGGATTGCCTGCAATGCTCTTTAAATATAAATCCATTACCGTCACAATTTTGAATATCAAAAGGAATAACCGTATCTGCTAATCCACCTGTTGCCCGAACAACAGGTACTGAGCCGTATCTAAGCGCAATCATCTGATTTAAGCCGCAGGCTTCAAATTTTGAAGGCATAAGATAAATATCTGATGCTGCAAAAATTTTTTGAGCCAGTTCCATATTATAGGCAATGATCGCTCTCATTTTACTGGGATACTTTTGCTGTATGGAGCAAATTAAATCTTCATAAACAGGATCTCCTGTGCCTAAGATCACAAATTGAATATTCATTTGCATGATCTCTTCTATGCTTTCCTCAATTAAGTCGAAACCCTTCTCATCCGTTAAATAAGAAATCATGGCAATCAAAGGTATTTCTGGGTTTTGCTCCAGTCCAAGCTCTTGTTGAAATTTTATTTTATTTACATATTTCTTTTCCAAAGAATTACTGTCATATTTTTCATATATATAAGGATCAGTTTGGGGATTATAAACATTATAATTAATTCCATTAATGATACCAAATAAATCAGCTTGCCTTTTTCGAATAATTCCATCTAGTCCATTTCCATATTCAGGCGTCTGGATTTCTTTTGCATAGGTCGGACTCACTGTTGTAATCAAATCACTATAAATAATGCCTGCTTTCATATAATTGACATTTCCATAAAATTCTAGGCTATCAGGATGATAAAATTCCTCTCCTAAATTTAATAAACTTAAAGTATCTTTAGGAAAATTGCCTTGACATTGAAGATTGTGGATCGTAAATACTGTCTTTATCTGCTTGTAAAAATCTATGTATTTGTACTGTTGACGCAATAAAACACATACAGGTCCTGTTTCCCAATCATTGCAATGAATAATATCAGGCACAAAATTAATTTTAGGAAGCATTTCTAATACTGCCTTACAAAAAAAGGCAAATCTTTCTGCATCGTCCGGATTACTATACATCTGTTGTCTGTCAAAATAGTAAGCATTATCTATGAAATAGCAGGGAATGTTTCCTGTTCCATTGTCAAAATCAACTTTTCTAATAATAGCTGTCTGTTTTCGCCAATCTAAATTTACCGGATAATCACATATATACTCCATACATTGAGTATAGTCACCACTGATTTGCTTATATTTTGGCAGAACAATGCGTACGTCCCATCCCTGCGAAGCGATTTCAAAAGGCAAAGTGCCTGCAAATTCACCTACTCCTCCTGTTTTAGCAAAGGGTGCCATTTCAGAAACCACAAACAGAATTTTCAAACTAGAATTTTGCATATTACCACTCCTAAAACATGCTTATCTTACTTTTTTGGCTACTTTTTGCAGTGTTTCGGCTACCATTTCCGGCGGAGTAGGGTTAATATATGACCCCGTACTCAACTCAAATCCCGCCAGATTTCCTAATCTTGGGATAATCTGTATATGCCAATGGAAATACTTTTCAACATTCGCCTCAAGGGGAGGACTCATAAAGCAAATATTATAGGCCAGCTGGTCAAACACCTTTTCATATCTTTGTATAGATTCTTTTAAAATCTGCGCCAGAGATTTAAGATGTTCATCTTTCAAACGACTAAAATCATAAAGATGCTGTTTTGGCATGATCCATGTTTCATAGCAAAATCTGGAGGCATAAGGAGCAAATAAAGTAAAATATTTATTCTCATATATAATCCTCACTTTGGCATTTCTCTCATATCTAAGCATCTCACAATAAACACATCTTGAATGTTCCTGAAAATACTTTTTGCTTCCTTTTATAATCTGTTTTTGATTCTCAGGCATAAGGGGAACTCCGATAATTTGCCAATGAGGATGCTGAAGAGATGCCCCTGCTTCCGCTCCTTGATTTTTAAAAATTTGAACGTATTTTATTTTATCATCAGAAGAAATATCCTTATATCTTTCTTTTAAAGCCCTTAACACCAATTCCAGCTGCTCATAGGACATTTTTCCAATGGTAGCTTCATGATCCGTTGTATCAATCAGCACTTCATGTACTCCATATCCGGTAATTGTTTCATAAAATCCTTTTATTGTTTCTACTGCATTTTGCTCTTTCAAAGCAGAGTATTTATTGGGAACAACTCTTACTTTCCATTTAGAATTATTAGGTTCCTGTTGACCTGTTCGATATGCCAGTACTTCTGGAGGAGTTTGGTTTTCATTTCCAGCACAAAAAGGGCATCCTTCACTATTTTTTTTAATTGATTGCTTTTCAAAATCATGGGGCCTTTTACCTCTTTCTACGGCAATAATTGTCCATACCCCTGTCACAATGTCTTTTCGTATTTCTGACATGCTCCTCCCCCTATCTGTCGTAAAATCAAGCATGTAATTTCCTTTTACTATATATTGTACTAAATATTTGTAATAAAATAAAGTTGAATTTCTAATTATATCTTAAGCTTTTTCTTAATAGGAACGATGTGCTTCTTCATGGCTTCATATCCTTTTCTAATACATTCATCTATAGCGGATAATTGCAGTAGTGAAATATCCCATATTTCAGGATTATAAATATAAACAGACTGTTCCCTACCTGAATATTCTTTTTTAGTAACCATATAAGACATTATAGCAATCGCTTGCTCTCCAATTTCTATAAAGCTATCTATATCTCTCTCCATTCGTCCATTATATCCTAAATTAATTCCGATCACTACGTCAGCTCCCATTTTTTGCAGGATTCGTATGGGAATATTATCTACAACACCACCATCCATTAAAGATATGATTTCCCCACAATATAGTATATTTTTAGGCTGAAATACTGCTGGGAAGGCAATACTTGCCCTAATAGCATCACATATGCTGATATCATCAACATACTTTATTTTTGATTCATCCCTTAAACATGACTTATCTGACACAAAGTAAAAGCAATCTCCATTCTGAACTCTTGTTGCTGATATAGCAACGGGAATCCTGCTATCTTTAATCTTTTGATTCTCTGTATAATATCTAAGAATTTTTTCCAGTCTTTGTCCCTTTATCAGACCGCTTAATCCTTTTGTTTTAATTTGGTGGAAGTTTAATAGTGTACGTATAATCTGCAAATAATCTATATCAATGATATAAAATATATTCTCTTTTATAATTGCTTCAATCTCATCAGGTTCATATCCATATGCATATAATCCTGCTATAATAGCACCTGCACTGGCACCTGCGATCAAGTCAGGTCTGATTCCATTTTCAATGAGAGCTTTTAATGCACCAACATGGGACATCCCCCTTACTCCGCCTCCTGATAAGGCTAATCCAATCTTCATCCCTTTTCCCTCTCAAAAATGAATGTTCTTTTATATTATATTCATTTCTTCAAGGAAAGTTCATAATGCTCAGAATGCCTCATTAGATAAATAAAAACTCCTGTATGATCCTTTACATATTCTCATACAGGAGTTTAGTTAACTTAATTATTACCTAGAGCTGATTCCTTTTCCACGATAAACCAATCTTGAATATTTCCTATAATAGATTCCTTTTTAGGCTTGATTTCTCCTTGAATTTTTTCATTAGTTATAAGCGCTGCAGTTCTGAAATAAAGGCTTATATAGGGCAATTCATCAGCTATAAACTTCTGTAAATTTCCATAGGCGTTTTTCATTTTTTCTTCTCCAACAGCAGTAAAGGCCTGCTTAAGCAGAGTATCCATTTGCTCACTCCTAAAGGAAACGTAATTCGCACCTCCGTCAATTTGAGAAGAGTGGAAAGCAAATGTAAAGTCCGGAATCGGTGAAAGTTTCCATCCACCGAGAAAAGCATCAAAATTCTTTGACTGCAAACGGTTTAAGAATTCTTCCTGTGTCACTTCTTCAACCTGTACATTTATTCCAACTTCACTTAACATCCTTTGGATTTCATAAGCTACTTCTTTTCTTTGAAGATTTTCCGAACTGACTAATAAATTAAAAGAAAGATTAACTTTACTGCCATTGATCAGTTTGTCCAATAATCCATCACTATCGGTATCACTCCACCCTGCATCCATAAGAATTTGCTTTGATTTTTCCTGATTAAAATGATATTGCTCCGTTTCAGAATCATAGAGCCACGATTCAGGATTGATTGGTGAATTCGTAACCACACCATGATTTAAGTATTGCTTTTCAAGCAAGGTCTCCCGATCAATACTGTACGCTATAGCCTTCCTTAGATTTTTATCCTGAAATAAGGACTTATTGAAATTTAATCCCATAAAATCATAATAAGAAGTAATATATTCATGAATTCTTGTATTTTCTTGCTCAGAGTACTTTTCCCAATCAATTACGTCTGTTCCGATTACATCTAATTGCCCTTGCTCGAACGAGTAAAGATCTGTTTCTTCATCAGGCGTAATCAAAACTTTTATTCTTTCAATATAAGGTTGACCTTTAAACCAATTATTATTTACTGTTAGATTTAATTCTTTGGTAGGAATAAATTCCGAAAACATATATGCCCCTGTCCCTATGGGCTTTACTTCTCCTGCTGTAGTCTCAGTTTGGTTGGCATAAATATGTGCTGGAATAACAGGAAAATATAATCCGTACAATGCACCACTAAAAGGTTGATTATAAATGATTTTCAAACTGTGTTCATCAATCGCTTTGTATGAAGTGATATTTTCAATACATTTTTTATATGTAGCAGACTCAGGGGCCTTTTTTATTGTATCTAAAGAAAATATAACATCCTTTGCTGTAAAAGGTTCTCCATCATGCCATTTAACATCTGACCTAAGGTTAAGTGTAAGAACAGTGCCATCATCTGAGAATGTCCATTCTGAGACCAGATTAGGTATCGGTTTTTGAGTCTCATCAAAATCAATTAAAGTATCAAAAATCAATTTTGAAATTTGATCTACCGTATATTCTTCATTCAACAGAGGATTTAACGTTTTCGGCGTCCTGATCGATAAAACCATTTCACCACCTTTTTTTGGTTCAATAGGAGTTTCTTCTGTCTGTTCTTCTTGTGTTTGCTGTGGATTTTCCATTTCTTCTGTCCCTGTATTGGAACAACTTACAGCGAATAACGAAATGCAAATTAAAATGGTAATCCACCTTAGTTTTTTAGTCAATTTCATCCACACCTTTCTAACTGCACACAATGTTGTTATTTTTTTAATGCTTATATAAACATTCATAATATTTTCGATTTCTAATCACTTTTTTAACGTATTCCCTTGTTTCCTTAAAAGGTATAAAACTGAGATTTTTCGCATCTTTGCTATATTTCTCATCTCCCAGCCATTTGGATACATTTCCACTTCCAGCATTATATGCTGCCAAGCTTGTTTCAAGATTATTTTTATACTGATGAATGAGTTTGCTAATATACCAACATCCTATTTGAATATTAATCTCTGGTTCATAAAGTCTGTCACTGTGATAATTTTCTATTCCTATCTCTTTTGCAGCCCATTCTCCTGTCTGGTCAGTAATCTGCATTAATCCTTTTGCACCTTTATGAGATGTGGCTTGGGGATTAAATTTTCTTTCAGTCTTTATAATAGAAAACACCAAATATGCATCTAAGTTGTATCTCTCAGAATATTTGGTCACCAAATCTGCATATTTGATCGGAAACAGAAAAGTACGAAAGATAGTTAATGTAATCATATATGCAATAATACAAATGGCAATCACAGAGATCAGTAATCGTAATTTTCTCCCTCGAAGATCAATAACATAAAACATAGATTATCCCCTTTAGAAATTTATATCCTTTGACACAATGCATTTTAGCTGCTTAAGAGTAAATTCTTCATCTTTTCCATTGTCTATGATTTGATCTGCATATTTTTTCATTTCTTCCCATGGCATTTGAGCTTTGATACGATTTGCTGCTTGCTCCATGTTCAATCCGTCTCTTTTCATAATCCTTTGTATTCTTTTTTCTTCTTCCGCATAAACCACCCAAACTTCATCCACAATTTTATGAAGTTGTGCTTCAATTAAAAGTGCAGCATCAATAACTATATAATTATATGAAGAATAGCTCTTTTTTATTTGCTCGATTTTCTTAAGGATTTCTTCCTTAATCCGTGGATGGGTAATTTGATTCAGAATTTTCAAAGAGTTTTTATCAGAAAAGACAATTTTCCCTAAACACTTCCTATTGATTTCTCCGTCTTCTTTTAAAATTTCTCTCCCAAAATGTTGAATAATGTCATAATATGCAGGTTGTCCTTTTAAAATGATTTGATGTCCAATTTTATCTGCATCTATAATATATGCTTTTGTCAATTGAGACAGCAAAAGTACCACCGTACTTTTGCCGCTACCAGTGCCTCCTGTTAAGCCGATTATTTTCATGGGCGTCCTCCATTATTTAGTATCGAACCAAGTTTTACCAAGATGCATATCCACATCCAGAGGAACATCTAAACTTACTGCATGTTCCATTTCGTATTTTAGAATTTGCTTTACTTCCTCTATTTCATCTTTATGAACTTCTATGAGAAGTTCATCATGTACTTGAAGGATCAGACGAGATTTAAGATTTTTCTCTTTTAACTTATTGAAAACTTTAATCATAGCGATTTTAATAATGTCTGCTGCTGTTCCTTGAATCGGTGTATTCATTGCAACTCTTTCTCCAAAGGAACGTCGTGCAAAATTAGTAGAATTAATATCAGGAATCACTCTTCTTCTCCCAAATAAGGTAGTGACATATCCCAGCTCTCGCGCTTGTTTAATAGTTTCATCCATGTATTTTCTTACATTCGGATATTTTTCAAAATATCCTTCTATATAAGCTTCTGCTTCTTTTCTTGAAATATTTAAATCTTGGCTTAAACTAAATGCGCCAATGCCATAGACGATTCCAAAATTGACTGCTTTAGCATTGCTTCTTTGTCTGGGCGTAACCTCATCAAGAGGTACTTTAAATACTTGTGATGCAGTAAGTTTGTGTATATCTTCTCCAGTACGAAATGCACGAATCAAAGTTTCATCCTTGGCAATGTGTGCCAGTACGCGAAGTTCTATTTGTGAGTAATCTGCATCCAGCAATAAATACTCCTCATCACTGGGAATAAATACTTTTCTTATTTTTCTCCCCATCTCTAACTTAATAGGGATATTTTGAAGATTTGGTTCAGTACTACTGATTCTGCCGGTGGCAGTAATCGTTTGATTAAATGTTGAATGGATTTTCTGAGTCTCTTGATTGACCACAGCAAATAACCCATCTCCATAAGTAGTCTTTAATTTTACCAGTTGGCGGTATTCCAATATTTTTTCAATTATAATGTGTTCAGCCCTCAGCTTTTCTAGTACTTCCGCGGCAGTTGAGTAGCCGGTCTTTGTCTTTTTTCCCATGGGAAGCATAAGCTTTTCAAAAAGAATAACTCCCAATTGCTTCGGAGAATTAATATTAAACTCTTCTCCTGCGATTTCATATATTTCCTTTGTGAGAAGTTCAATTTTTTCTTCCAGCTCATCTACATATTCTTTTAACCTCTGAGTATCTATTTTAAATCCATATTCCTCCATGCTAAACAAAACTTCAATAAGCGGATGTTCTATTTCATAATAAAGCTGTTCTTGATTATTCTCTTTAAGTTTCTGCTTTATTTGCTTTTCCGCATGATATATGATATAGGCCTGTCCTGCAGTAAAGCTTGTTCTGTCTTTTTCTTCTAAATTCATAATGGACTTTTTGCTCTTACCTTTGCCTAAGATTTCTTCTTCGCTCGGAAAAGTCTGACCTAAGAATTCTTGAGCCAAGTCATCATATTCATAAGTTTCTTTAGTAGGATTTAAGACATATCCTCCAATCATTGTATCAAATACTAAATTCCTAAGGGTGATTCCAAAATGTTTTAGAATATGCATGGCATTTTTGGCATGATGAGCTATTTTTTCTGTTTCAATAGATTCAAAAAGAGGCTTTGCCAGAGCCATAATTTCTTCAATTGAAAACTCATCAGATGAACCAACCCATACGCCCTTGGTATCTGCGTAGCAAAAGCTTATTCCTATAGGCTTATGATTCTCAGAGAATATTATAAAAGAAAATTTTCCTGCTTCAAATATTTCTTCCACTACTTTTTCAAAGGCTTCTTTGGAATCAACAGCCCTGTATAAAACCTCGGACAAATGGGTGTTCATGGATACGCTATTGGTTTCCTGTAGCATACTAAATCTGTCTAAAAAGCTCTTGAATTCTAATTGCTTAAAGATCTCATACACCCTGGGATTCATGATTGAATCAAGTTTGAATTGCTCCCAGTCAAATTCAATTGGTACTTGGGTACAGATGGTTGCAAGAAATTTACTTTGTCTGGCCTGCTCTTGATATGTCTTTAAATTCTCTGAAGCACGGCTTGGCTTAATTTCATCTGCATGGGCGATGGCATTTTCAATATTGTGATACTGCTGAATGATCTTGATCGCTGTTTTTTCTCCGATTCCAGGAACTCCGGGAATATTATCAGAAGAATCTCCCATAAGAGCTTTAACGTCAATATATTCAAGAGGAGTAACTCCTATTTTTTCTATTAAATCTTTTGCATAATAATCTTCAATTTCTGTTCCACCTTTTTTTGTTTTTGGAATTCTGATTTTGATCTGTTCTGTCGCTAATTGCAGCAAGTCTCTGTCTCCTGAAACGATAATAGGCTGCATTCCTTGTTCTTCTGCTCTTTTTGCAACAGTGCCCAGAATATCATCTGCTTCATATCCTTCTTTTTCAAGTCTCTTAATTCCCATTGCATCCAATATATCTTTTAATAATGGAATTTGTGGCTTAAGTTCTTCAGGCATTCCTTTTCTGTTTCCTTTATATTCTTGAAATACCTCATGTCTAAAGGTAGGTGCTTTTAAATCAAAGGCAACAGCTATGTAATCTGGTTGATCTTCCTCTAATAATTTAAATAGAATGTTTAAAAATCCATATACCCCATTCGTATAAATTCCCTCCGAATTGGATAACAAAGGTACGCCGTAAAATGCTCTATTTATAATGCTGTTACCATCCACTAACATGATCTTTTTTGACATACACATTCTCCTCTTTTACTGAATCCTTATATTCATCTTGCGTTTTGTCGTGATATTATATTTATTCCCATTTCCATAAAACATAATATCCCCTTCCTTCTCAACAGAAAGAACCTCGGTATCAACATTCCATTCATAAATTCTCCTGAGCTCATTTTCATTAATTTTCCCTGAGTCCCCAAATATAATTGTCTTTGGCTGAACCACATCCAAAAAATCTTTGGCTAAAAAAATTTCCCTGTTATGACCTGAAACTTTGAGTATATCTGCTTTTAAAGCTTTGGAATCAAGCAATATATCCTTTTTATCCACTTCATTAAGATCTGGAAGCCATAAAACAGAATTTTGGGGGAAGTTAAACTTTATAATGGCTTTTCGCTCTGACTCAGGAATTGAACTATTTATTAAAGGTCTTAAAAACAAAAGAGTCCAGTGATTGATCTCCCATTTTTCTTTCCCATTGATTGGATAGATTGAAATATTTTTGTCTTTTGCTATTTTTAAAAATTCTTTTGTATCCACATCTAAATCCTCTGTCTGAGGAAAGTAAAGTTTATCTATTGATAGATCGTGCAGAACAGGGAAAAAACCAATGACATTATCTTTATCAGGATAAGTAATAATCAGTTCTGAAATATGATCTACTTTTTGATTAATTAAATAGTGTCTGATATGCTTCGAGTCCTTTTTACCTGCTTTTCCAATTATTATGTTTCGATCCAATGATTTAATTAAAGTACAATCTCCCGTGGGAAGTTTTAAAAAATGAATTTCTGTATAATATTTGCTTTTTAATATATTATTTATATAAACATAAATAATAAAAAAAATAAATACTAATAGAATAAATCGTCTCCGATTTTTCATTTTTACCCCCCTATCTTTAATATTATAACACAAAAAAGTTCCGAATCTGATTCGGAACTTCGAAATATTTTAAAGATATTATTTAGTATTGAAAACTTACTTCTACGATTGCGGTAATATCCAATTCTCCTGTGGAAATCGGTGTAGATGCCATCTGCAGAGATTCTTTCACGGCTGCTCGATCTGCATATATAATATTACCGCCACCACTGCTTTGTTCCACTATAGAGCTGGGATTTTTAAGAGTTACGCCAATGGCTTCTCCCATGGCTTCTGCTTTTCCCCTGGCATTTTTAACTGCTTGTTTTAATGCTTCCTGATAATATTTTTCCGTATCAGCAACGCTGAATTGTATTCCATTGGATACATTTGCTCCTTGTTCTACACCAATATCTAAAACATCTCCTACCTTCAATATATCTCTCACTGTAATTCTAACAGTGTTTTCAACAGTGTATCCAACAATCTTTTCGCCACCTTTGGCTTCATAATCATATTGAGGATAAACCGAGTAATTTGAAGTTTGAATATCTTTTTCCTCAATACCCATCTTTTTTAAAGCAACAATTACTTGATCCATCTTTTCAGCATTACTTGTTTGAGCCACTTTAGCATCTTTATTTTCTGTACGAACTCCCATTGTAATATATGCGATATCTGGTTTAACCTTAACAATACCTTCCCCCATTGCTGTAATGGTATTTACTTTAACAGAATCAGCCATTACGGGTTCTGCTTTAAATAACTCTCTTCCTGTAAACCCTACGGTCAATAATCCTGCAACAATAAGTGTGGTAGATAAAATTTTAGTATATTTTTTCATATTATTTTTCCCTCCAGTTTTTTACTTCAATTAGTATTTTTTTCAATAAAGGTCGTCCGAGTAAAAACAGAATACCTAAAAAGCATATAAAAAGGATAAATGGTATGATCCCATAAGCCAAAGCCACAGCTAATCTTTCAAATCCTTCTCGTAAATCATTTAATGATCTTATAAAGCTGGATTGAATCTTTGTCTTAAAGTTCGGATCAGGACTTTTTATATGTTCTACTTCTCTTACTTCTCGTATTTCTATTGTAAAAGTGGAGAAAGAAACAAGTTGATCCCAATTCTTTATTTTACTTTTATAAATTTCCAAATCTGTTCGTACTTCATTAAGATGTTCCTCTAGTTTAATTAAATCTTCTACTTTTTCAGCCTGCTTCATAATATCTAAAAGTCTTTCCTGTTCGACTTCCAGCATACGAATTCGGCTCTCTGTTTCAATATACTCTTCTGTAACATTCGTGCTCGTTTCTTCTTGATGAATCAAATGGCCCAAGTTACTGATTTGCCCTTGTATCTGACCATATTGCTCTACTGGAATACGAATTTTTATGGTCCCCTGTTTCAAATAAATATCCCGTTCAGGTTCAGAATAGTAAATATAGCTGGAAGAATTCTCAACATATCCACCACTTTGATTGGTCATTTCTTTAATTCGATCAATTGTATCATCAAATTCATCCACTTCTATGGACATAAAAGATTCGTAAATTATTTTTCTTTGATCAATAGTATTTTTCTCTGCCATCATAAGACTTTGACTATTTTCTTTAGAAAGAAATTCATCTCTATTTCTGGCGACTTCATTTACCAATGCAGATTCTTCGGTTAATGCCAATGATTTAGCTTCTGGTTCCTCAGATACTTCTGTATTATATATTTCTGCACTACCAGCGTTGGGCATTGCTGACTGTGTAGCAAAATCCTTTGAATCCATTCCCATATTCACAAGATTTCCAAGAACAAACATTAATACTATAAATCCTGCTGCTAAGGTTGAAAATACTTTCCAATTTTGAGAAAATCCTTTTCTATGCTGCTTTTTTTCTTCACTCTTTTGATAGAGCTTTAATAATAATTCTTGATGATAATAATCTGGTAACTCCATTTGCGGCAGATGATGAATCTCGTTCATTATAACTTTAAACTGTTCAAATTCCTCATTACAGTCTGGACAAGATTTTAAATGATCTTCAAACAACACTTTTTTATCATCTTCCAATAGTCCATCTATATAAGGAGACATTGCTTCTCTAAATTGTTCACAACTCATTTGCTCCCCTCCTTTCTGTTTTTTAGACGATGTTTATATTCAAATGGTTCCTGCTTTACAAGTAATTCTATTAATTGCCTTCTTGCTCTTGAAATTCTCGATTTAACCGTTCCAAGAGAGCATTCCAGTATTTCAGAAATCTCATTATATTCAAGTCCCTGTAAATCTCTTAAAATGATTGCTGTTTTATGTTCTTCTGACAAATGGTCCATAGCGTTTTGAATCTGTATACTTACTTCTTTATTGATTGCCATTTCTTCAGGATTAGGTTTTAGATCAGAGTACTCACGTTTCATATTTCCTTCATCTGTTTCCACTTCTGCATCGATGGAATAAGTTTCTTTCCCTTTACGCCGCCTTAATTCATCAATACATGTATTGGTTGCAATACGATACAACCATGTGGAAAAACTTGAATTGCCTTTGAATTTCCCAATGTTCTCAAACACTTTTATAAATATTTCCTGAGATAAGTCCTTGGCGTCTTCTTCATTGTGAAACATCCTGTATGCAATATTATATATTTTAACTTCATGGGCTGTAATTAATTCTTCAAAAGCAGCAATATTCCCATTTTTAGCCTTATTCACAAGTCTTTTTTCATCCTTGTTCTCCACCTGATTCACTCCTCCCCATAACCATTATCATTTGAATATATTTTAAAATGACACTACACTTTTTGACGATACAACTATTCAAATTGTTCCCAATTTATTTAAAGATTTTTGCTTGATTTTTAAAATGATTTATGTTAATATGATTAAGCGTTACACATTAAAATTAAATATTGGGCGGATGTGGCGGAATAGGCAGACGCAGCAGACTCAAAATCTGCCGATGGCAACATCGTGGGGGTTCGACTCCCTTCATCCGCATTAGTAAACAAAGAAACATGGATTTTTTCCATGTTTTTTTATTATATAAGATTTCTCTGAATTTCTTATATAGTAAAAAGTCTCTGTGGGATGCGCACTAGCGCGTATTACATTTTATCGACTTTGTCGACCGCGGTCCGCGCCAAAGTTTTGGGAGTGAAACTCTTTCTTGTTTATCCCAATCAATTTTACACGTCAATGATTTTGATTTATAAAAAAATCCAGCCATTGGGCTGAATTTTATTTAATAGAAATCATTTTTTGCTTTAGAGGGTCTAATCCATTGTTTATTCTTTCTAAGCTCTATATATGCATAATAAGCTTTTTTCATAATTTGGCGTTCATCATTGAACTTTAATAAATGATACGCTTCATGAAACTTATAGTATCCTGCATCTACAAAGTGCTCTTCTCTTTGTGGTTTACAGTAAAAACTGTTTGCTCTCATCAAATACCAATGGACCGTCTTGTTAACAATATCATCTCGTCCCTGAAATGTATACTGACTATGTCCAATGTATTTTACAATTTTTGCAGAAACAGAGGTTTCTTCTTCTACTTCTCTTAATGCCGTTTCTCTGTGCAGTTCACCTGGTTCAACCGTTCCTTTCGGAAGAACCCAGCCGACATATTTATGTTTATAATTTTTATACAATAATAGAATTTTACCTCTATGAATTACAACACCTCCACAGCTTATGGCTTCTATCATTCCTATTCCTCCTGACACACTGTTCAAATTTTACGCAAGACAAGAAAGTACATGTCACTTTATGTACAAATATGAAATGAGTATACATCTTTTTTCTATATTTTTCAACCTGTAGTATTCGAATTGCAAAAAAAGAAGACACTTTCGCATCTTCTTACCTATTCCCTGGGTTTGAAAGGCGAGCTTTGCACATGAATTTTGATCTTTCTCATGCCTTGTACCCATAAATACAGAACAAACGGAACAAATAAGAGCATAAGCATTGGAATTTTCGCAAGAAGAATAAAATCATATATACCATGGAAAATCCATGGTACTAAATAAGTTTTTAAAAGCATCGTTTTTTTCTGATTCGATTCAAACTTTGCTATTGCATAATAATATCCCATCGTTACACCAAATAATGCATGACCAGGTACCGAAAATACTGCCCTGGCCAACCCTGTTTGGTATCCTCCTAAATAAGGATTAAAAACGTATAAAATATTTTCAATTCCTGAAAAACCTAAAGAAATAAAAGTTGAATATACAATTCCGTCAATAGGTTCATTAAAATTTCTATTTCTCCATACTAAAAAATATAAAACAATAAATTTAAAAAATTCCTCAGTACCAGCAGCAACAATAAAAGCTGTATATAGTGCTTCTTCAGTTTCTCCTCTGACAGGCGTAAAGGAAGATAAAAACATTTCAGCCCCCATAATAGGAGCAGCTATGATTAATCCAAAAAGCAAGCCCAAAGCTAATAATTTAATAGGTTCCTTCTCATACTTATCTCTTATATAAATATATATAGCGCCTGTTAATACGGGAGCCAAAGCTACTTGCAACAAAGCTGCCACCCATAAGCCACCTGCCTTTATTCGTTTAAAACTTTTTGGAGCAGTTTACGGGCGATTGGCCCTGCTACTTGCCCGCCTGAACCTCCATTTTCAATGATTACAGATACAACTGCTTTTGGTTTTTCCGCAGGAGCAAAGCCAACAAACCATGCATGATCTTCTCCTGAAGCATTTTGTGCCGTTCCTGTTTTACCGCTCACTGATACATTGGATATTTGAGCCTGTGTTCCTGTCCCTTTCTCCACCACTTCTGTCATCATCTTTGAAAGTTGACTGGCAATTTCAGGTTCAAATAATATACCATAACTTTGCGGTATTCTCTTATCTTTTATTCTCCCATAGTTTGTTTCTATATGATCAATAATATACGGCTGCATTAAAATTCCACCATTAGCAATTGCAGAAGTAATCATTGCCATATGTAAAGGAGAAACTAAGGTTTTTCCTTGGCCGATGGCTGTCTCTACAATTTCATTAATTTTTGAATCCTTTGTGATGCGAAATTGACTTTTTGAATATTCAAGCACATAAGGTAAATTTCGGTTAAAGAGGAGTCGATCCGCTACTTTCCCTAACAGTTCTCCTCCTGCCTCAATACCCAGAGTTGCAAAACCTGTATTGCACGAAAGATAAAAAGCACTTTCTAAATCAACTTCTCCATGGGCTTTAGAATTGTAACAGCGAATAACATTGCTATCGAAAATATCTTCCCCTGTGCAATTATAATTAAAATCCTTCCAATCTGCATTCTTTTCCAATACAGCAGCACTTGTAATAATTTTAAATATTGAACCTGGAGGATAAAGCCCCTGAGCTGCTCGATTGATCAGAGGGCTATTTTCCTCATCTTTATTTAATTGCTCCCAAGTATTATTCAATTCATTAGGATCAAAATCCGGATAAGAAACCATGGCCAGAATCTTACCAGTGGAGGGTTCCATTACAACAATTGCCCCTTTTTTCCCATTCAGAAGCTTCCTGGCTGTATGCTGAAGATCAGCATCCATCGTTAATATCACGTGATTTCCTTGAAGATTATTTCCAGAAAATATCCGATTAACAGTTTGCATCATTTTATTGCTTACTTCCAGCAGTTGAAAATTACTATAAGCCTCAATTCCCGTCTTTCCTTTCTGAACATACCCAACTACATGGGCAAAGTCTCTTCCTTTTGGATATTCCCTAATCCAGGCATCTCCATTCTTTTTTGTCCTTGCTAATACAGTTCCTTTACTGTCTCTGATTTCCCCTCTGATTATATTTTCTTCCAGAGCGCTTAATCTGGGATTATAAGCATTAATAATGACTGAAGAACTGTCAAATATTAAAAATTTGGCCAAGTATATGATTAAAGATGAAAACATAGCTACATAGAGCCAAAAGATTTTTTTTATATCTTTTCTAAGCTGATTCAAATTATCCCTCCACTTCTTCTTTCATTTCATAGAAGCTCTGAATCCATTGAAGAATCCCTATGATTAAAATACTGGCAACAACCGAACTACCTCCATAACTTATGAAAGGAAGTGTAACACCTGTTAAAGGTATAAATTTAATGACTCCTCCAATAATTAAAAAAGTTTGGATCGCTATTAAATTGGTTGCTCCAGCTGCAAGAAGAGAATAAAATACCCGATTGCATCTAAGTGCAATCATAATTCCGCGGAGTATAATCAGTAAGAATATGAGAATGATTCCAATGCTAAATAAATTTCCAAATTCTTCACATATCGCAGAAAAAATCAAATCCGTTGTTACCACTGGTATATATTTAGAATAGCCTCTTGTCAATCCACTGCCCATCCAGCCCCATGTTCCTATTCCGAATAAAGATTGAGTAATTTGATATCCTTTTGTGTCAATTTCTTTCCAAGGATTTAACCATGCTTCCACTCGGACTCTGACATGACTAAATAATTTATAAGCGATCACAGAAGCTATAGACGCTCCTCCAAGGCCTCCAAAGAAAAATAGATAACTGGAAGTGCTAAGATAGATTAGTATTAAAAACGTAAGAAAATATATTAATGCACCTCCTAAATCTCTTTGAAGTACTAAGACAAGAATATAGCCTCCACTCATGACAGTCGGTAAAATCACATCTTTTACTGTACGATACTTTCTAAGGGAACAGGCCAAGTAGAATATAAACAAAAACTTTACAATTTCAGAAGGCTGGAAGCTAAAACCTCCTATATTAATCCAGTTTCTGGCTCCAAATTGTTTTTTACCAAGTAAAAAAGGAGACACTAGTAAAATCCATCCACATACCAAATATAAAATTTCAAATTTCTCAAATCTTGGAATTACCTTAAAAATAAATGGGATAAAAAGCATCACAATCATACCAATGAGATATCTGATTATTTGTCCTTGTGCTGTTGCAGGTTCCAATCTTTGCAGCATGATCAATCCTACATCCATTAAAAAAAGCATACAGTTCCAAAGTATTGCATCTGACTTTTTATAAATAATAAAGGTTGAAATCATGCTGACTATAATAAATATAAGACCTACACTGCCGATCTTCGCGATTTGCCAAAGTTCTGCCATATCTTTGGAATTAATCATTAATATTATAAAACCCAAGATATGAAGTAATATGATAAGCCCTCGCTGCATAAATATTTTACTTGTATATGCTTCTATATCTTTTGTTCGCTCAAAAAGTACAGCCTTATATCCTGACCATATAAACATAAAAATAATGAATAGAAATATATATTTAGAAATCAATATGCAAATTTCAACAATTGATTCTTTCAGCATACTTTCACCTACTCTACTCCCCTAAAAAAATGTCCTTTCGTATATTCCTGGCCTTTTATTTTGGGAAACAATACCTTATTGCAATTGCCATAGCTTTCTATAATGGTTTTTATATCTTGGGCTGATTCAAATACAAAATCCAATCTTATATAATCTACAGGGAGAGATACTAATTTGTCTAATTCATTTAAAAGCAGAATAGGCTTCCCGTTATAAATCACAGCCAGGCAGGAAGAGCAGTCCTGAATAATTGGAAAAGCCTCTCCTTTACGATCGATGAGCTTATATGATTTCTGATCGTTCCTGTTTTTGCAAAATCCTTGAAGAGATTTTTCACCCACGGTATTCCCTATAATGCATTGCTGAGTTGTCATCAATGGCAGATAACCATATCCAATAATTTCTATTCCATCTCCCCTAAAGTTTTTCAATTCCTCATAGTTTAATTCAGGAGAAAGAGTGACTCCTTCCCTACCATATGTCATCCAGAATTGAGAAGTTAATGGATTAAAAATATTAAAAGTATAATCCGCCATTCTTTTTTTACAAGTATTCTTAAGTTTATACGCTTGTCCATAGGTTCTGATTAAATAACCATCTATCAATGTATTTTCTAAATTATACCATAGTTTTTCCTTTTTATAATTTACATCTATTCGTGGTAATGCTGCAAAAAACTCAATATTATTTTCATGGCAAGCTTCTGCTGCTTTTTGAAATTTTTCGATTGAATATTGATTCATTTCAAGATAAATTCTCTTAACTTTTGGATGAAAAGCAGCTTCAAGCTGATCAATGTCTCTTAATAATATTGAAAGACTTTTTTCTTTTATATCAGGAGTTCCTTCTTGATTCAAGACACCATCCACATTTTTAATATTTACGAAACTTCGTCTTGTATTGTTTATAATACTTTTCTCTAATTTTTCTACAGCTTTTCTTCTAAGAGCATTTAATTCACCTATAGGTAAATACCCATCTTCATCCATATCAACTGTTAATGATTCTATGTTAAAGGGGGTATTTCCTGTTTTTGAGATCTGGGATTTTAGCCTTTCTTCAGTTAATGCCTGATTTTGTGCTTCCTGAACGATGCTTCCTTCTACCTCAATAAAGTTATTTCTATCATCCCAAAGTTGAAGAAGGATTGGGATATATTTTTTAAATTTAATATGCCCAAAAACCGTACTTTTTCGTACATCTTTCTCATAAGTCTTTTTAAGTGCGTCCAAAAGAGGTTTATCTTTTGTCTTATATACCAGATCACCTTTCTGAACGGGATCTTTTATAAATACAGTAATTCGCTCTCCCCCTTTGCTCGATTTAGAAATGGCAACTCCTGTGTTTTCCTTTCCTTTTCGCCATATCTCAATGCCATCACCTGGTTCTAAAGGTTCCACTGTATCAATGACACATTTCTTCGTAGAAGAATTGTATTGAACCACTTTCCCTGCGTAGATTCCCCAGTGTTTCGGGCTTTCAAAGCTCATCATATCTCTGCCGCTATGTTGACCAAGATATCCTTTTGAAAAGCCTCCTCTATTAAAAACTTGGGCAAGATTTTTAATATCATTATAATCTACCGAATAGTCTTTTTGGTTTAAAAAATATTGATCAATATATTTTCTGTAAGTATTTACTACAGAAGCATTATATTCCGGTCTCTTCATTCTTCCTTCTATTTTAAAAGATGTTACCCCACTCTCTATCAATTGAGGAATATATTCCAGAGTCTGAATATCCTTAGGGCTAAGAAGATATCCAGAAGCAATATGTTTATTCTTTGCATCTGCCAGATTATAGGGAAGCCTGCAGGGTTGTGCACATCGGCCTCTGTTTCCGCTTCTTCCTCCGATCACACTGCTCATCAAACACTGACCGGAATAGCTAAAACACAAAGCTCCATGGACAAAAACTTCTATTTCCATAGATGTATTTTTTGCAATATAGGCAATTTCTTCAAGAGACATTTCTCTGCTTAATACAACTCTTTTGAATCCTAATTCTTCTAAAAATTTAACACCGTTTAAATCATGAATCGTCATCTGAGTGCTGCCATGAATATCGATATCAGGAAAGTACTCTTTAATCTTTACAGCGGTTCCAAGGTCCTGAACAATAAACGCATCCGCACCTAAACGATACAACTGATTTAAAAAATCAAATAGACTTTCCAATTCTTTTTCTTTATATAAAGTATTCACTGTTACATATACTTTTACATTCCTTAAATGACAATAATCAAGAACTTCTTCCATTTCTTCTACAGAGAAGTTTCCAGCATATTGCCTTGCGCTAAATGCTTTACCTCCTAAATATACTGCATCACAGCCATTATTTACAGCAGCTATAAGACTTTCCTTATTTCCAACAGGAGCAAGGAGTTCAATATTTCTGTTATTCATTATAGTATTTCCTTTCTTTAATAATAATCGGCATATAGAAAAGGGGATGTAATACAAACTATTACTCCCCTCTCAATACAAGCTTATTCATTTACTGATCATCCGAAAGTTTTTTGCTCTTTAAACCTGCATCAAAAATATTAATATATTCCTCTAATTCCATTTTACTTCGCATAATTTCCAATTGAAGCTCATCTATTTTATCCTTTAAAGCAATATTTTCCTGCTGCATATTCCCCAATTCATTTTGATACACTTCTAACTGCTTGTCCTTCTCATCCAATTGCTTTTGTAATGATTTTATTTCAGCAAAAGCATTTTCTAACACTTCTTTCATTTTAAATAAATCATCGGCCACATTTATTGAAGTCAAAATGGCAAGCATATTGGTACTTAACTTTCTAGAAGATTCAGCCTTTTTCACTTCATTCATCTTCTGATCAATATACAGGGCAACTCTTTGAATATATTCGTGACTCTCTTCTCCAACTAATGTATAGACTCTTCCACCTATTATGACTTCGATTTTATTTTTTTGACCCATATGACCGCTCCTTAGTTCATTAAAGAGTATTAACTTTATTATACCATATTGCCTGATCAAACAACAATAATTTATCCTTCTGCATTAGTAAAATACTTCTCTGATATCAAATGAATCAATCTTTTAATCGCTATTGTTTCAGCCATTAAAGTCAAGACAAGCATAAAAGCAGAAACTACATCTTTTTCATCACTTGAAACATGATCTTTTTGCAATAATTTGTTCACTTCTTCAAGCGTATGAGGCAAAAAACTTTCCCAATTTTTCAAGACATTTTTATGCAATAAAATATAATCCTCATATAAATTGGACACCTTAATGATATCATCATCAAAAGTTTCAGGATTCTTTAATATAGGAGCAAGTACAAGCTTTATTTCATCCAGAGAATATATTGCTTTCAAATTATCAATCAATGAAAGGAGAATCAAATGATTTCTTGTATAATATCTTCGGTCGAGGGGAGGAGGAAGCACTCCTACTCTTACATAGTTCTGAATCATTGTTTTTGTGAAATTCTTGCCTTGTTTATTAAAAAAACGAACTACTTGTGAAATCGTCATTTCATCATTGAATGTATTAAGTTGTATGAACTGACATTCATCAGACACTACTTTAGCTAATTTTAGCAGTTCCTGCTCAGTAAAATTTATTTTTTCACCCATTTTAACTTCCTTTCTCCTAAATTAGCGAAATCCTTTTTGCTTAAGTCTATATACATTATCTATATTAAGTAGAGTTTTACTCTATATAATTATAATAGACCAAATTGATCATTTTTGTCAATCGAAATTCATTTTTCAGTTTGAAGTGGTTCTATTCCAAAGTGTTTATAGCCTAAAGCTGTAACAACTCTGCCTCTGGGAGTTCTGTTGATCAATCCAAGTTGAATCAAAAATGGTTCATAAACATCTTCAATGGTGTCATTTTCTTCTCCAATTGCAGCGGCTAAGGTATCTATCCCTACCGGTCCTCCTCCGAATTTTTCAATCATTGCAAGAAGCATTTTTCTGTCGATTCTGTCAAGACCCATTTGATCAATCTCCAGTGATTCCAATGCTGCCGAAGCCACCAATTCATCGATATACCCCTCATATTTTACTTCTGCAAAATCTCTTACTCTTTTTAAAAGTCTGTTGGCTATTCTCGGAGTTCCTCTGGATCTTCGTGCTATTTCTTCTGCCCCAGCAGCAGTTATTTTTATTCCTAAAACTTTAGCTGAGCGCGCCACAATTTTAGTAAGCTCATCCGTATTATAGTATTCTAATCGCTGAATTACACCAAATCTGTCTCTTAATGGAGCAGTCAATAATCCTGCCCGCGTTGTCGCACCAATAAGGGTAAATTTAGGAAGATCCAGTCGTATGGATCTGGCGCCTGGTCCCTTTCCAATAACAATATCTATTGTAAAATCTTCCATGGCTGGATATAATATTTCTTCTACATGGCGGTTTAAACGATGAACTTCATCTATAAACAGAAGATCTCCCTCATTTAAATTATTAAGTATTGCTGCCATATCCCCAGGTTTTTCAATGGCTGGTCCTGATGTGATCTTAATATTAACCTGCATTTCATTGGCAATAATATTGGCTAATGTAGTTTTCCCCAATCCCGGAGGGCCATAGAGCAGTACATGGTCCAATGCTTCCTTTCTGTTTTTAGCTGCCTGAATAAACACTTTTAAATTTTCTTTTACTTTTTTTTGCCCAATATAATCCTCTAATGTTCTAGGACGTATATTGGCTTCTATTTCTAAATCTTCGTTTCTTAATTCAGCAGTTATGATACGATCTTTCATCAACTTCACCCATTTCATCTAAATTAATGCCAACTTTTTAAGGGCAGCTTTAATCATTTCTTCAACAGACATATCTTCTTTGAAAACCTCCTTAACTGCTTTTGCAGCATCCACCCTGCTATATCCCAAAGCCGTCAGAGCAAAGATAGCTTCTTCAGCAGTACCGTTTTGCTGTACTTCTAAAACAGTTTCTCCTCCTAATCCTACAGCTTCCAGTGTATTTATTTTATCTTTTAACTCCAGAATCATTCTCTGTGCAGTCTTTTTTCCGATGCCCGGGGCACTACTTAAGGTTTTTATATCCTCTGTTATTACGGCCATGCATAAATCAGCAGGTGATAAGGTCGAAAGTATCCCCAGTGCTCCTTTTGGACCTATACCACTTACCGAGATAAGCCTTTCAAACATGTTAAGTTCATCTTGGGACATAAATCCGTATAAAGCCAATTCATCTTCTTTAACCTGAAGATGGGTAAAGATCTTAACTTCTTTTCCGACAGAAGGAAGTTTACTCACAGTAGATGAAGATATGTAGATTTTATATCCTATCCCATTCACATCTACGATGATCCACTCCTCCGTCATATAATCTAAAATTCCCTTAATAAATGAAATCAAAACTTTCATCCTTTCTGGACAATCCTTTTACAATGATCCAATCATAATCTCATTGCAAGAAGAACATTCGTTCTTTATTCATTCATTATACTGTAAGCATAAAAAAATAACAAGATTCAACAGAATATAGTGAAATGCTTCCCTGAATTAGGAAATCCAGAAGAATTTCCTATGCAATAAAAAAACCGCTGATGTAAATTATCTAAATCAGCGGTCTTAAAATTACATAGTTACTGACGGATTTGTCCGTTTCCATAGATGATATATTTTATTGTAGTCAATTCCTTTAAGCCCATAGGTCCTCTTGCATGAAGTTTTTGCGTACTGATTCCAATCTCAGCTCCAAAACCAAATTCAAAGCCATCTGTAAAACGGGTTGATGCATTCACATACACAGCAGCAGCATCGATTTCTTCCAAGAAACGTTGAGCATTCGTATAATCTTCCGTAATAATGGCTTCGGAATGTTTTGTGCCATACTTATTGATATGTCCAATAGCTTCATCAATGGAATCAACTACTTTGACAGAAATAATGTAATCCAGGTATTCCATTCCCCAATCCTCTTCTGTTGCTCTGTTAACATCAGGAAGGATTTCCAGGACCTTTTCATCCCCTCTGATTTCCACATTATATTTTTTAAGCTCATCATACACTTTAGGCAAGAAGATTTCTGCCACGTCTTTATGAACCAGTAAGCTTTCTGCTGCATTGCAGACACCCGGCCTTTGAACTTTTGCATTTACAGTAATAGAAACTGCTTCATCCAACTTAGCTTTATGGTCAACATATATATGACAGTTGCCTATCCCAGTTTCAATTACTGGGACTGTACTATTTTGGACTACCGTTTGAATAAGCCCGGCACCGCCTCTGGGAATTAAAACATCTAAATACTCATTTAATCGCATCATTTCTTTAGCTGTTTCCCTGCTGGTATCCTCAACCAATTGAACAGATTCTTTAGGAAGCCCTGCTTCATCCAAAGCATTCTTCAAGATTTTAACAATTTGAATATTAGAATGTATGGCTTCTTTCCCGCCTCTTAAAATCACTGCATTCCCTGTTTTAAGACATAAACCAAAAGCATCTGCGGTTACATTCGGTCTGGCCTCATAAATAATTCCTATTACACCCATAGGTACTCTTTTTTGTCCAATTACTAACCCGTTAGGGCGTTTTTTCATGGATAATACTTCTCCTACCGGATCTTCCAGCATAGCAATTTGTCTTAAACCTTCTGCCATAGATTCAATTCTTTTTTCATTCAATGTAAGTCTGTCAATTAATGATCCTTTTATGCCATTTTCTTTAGCGAACTGTAAATCAATTTCATTAGCTTTTATAATTTCATCTTTATATTGTAATAAAAAATCAGCAGCTTTAATGAGTCCCTTATTTTTCTCTTCTGAAGACTTTTTTGCAAGTATTATAGATGCTTCCTTTGCCAATGCGCCTTTCTGTTGCAACTCTTCCATTCCATCACCTCATTATTTGTAATGTTTCGATTATTTTATCACGAGGATATATTTTATGCAACTTTATTTTATCCATCCTTTGTCTGTAACAATGGTATCTAAAGGGACATCATAAGGATCTGAAGGAATTTTGTCAATGAGTTGAAAATCATATCCTAAACCTATAATCTTTAATGCTCCTTTAACAGAAGAAAGATAACGATCATAATAACCTCCCCCATAACCGATTCTGTTCTTATCTCTGCCAAATACTGCTCCCGGAACTAAAATCAAAGTCTCTTGATTACTCTCTATTGGTTGTATACAGTCCTCTCTGGGTTCAAGAACATTAAAATGGCCTGCTTCTAATTCATCCAAAGATTTTATTTTAGAAAAAATCATTTCTTTCTTTTTAGGATTGACTTTAGGAACTGCAATGATTTTTCTGTCCAATAATCCTCTAAGAATAACTTTTTTAGTATCCACTTCATTTCCCATACTTACATATGTAAAAATCATTTTACATTGATGATACAAGGATGAATGAATAAGTTTTTCATAAATGAATTGACTTTTATAATATATTTCCTCTTCCGGCATTTGAGCTCTCATATCAAGAAATATCTTTCTAAGTCTTTGCTTTTCAGTCATATTTAACAGCTCCTGTTGATTACAAATAAAATTTTATCTGTATTGAGCTAACAGAAAATCATTTAACCATGACAATCCGCTCATAATCATCATAGAAATAATAAATGATATAAAATATATAATTTTCTTATTCATCGATACTAATAAATTCCTTATTATGATGAAAATCATCTGAACATAAACATATATAAGTGTACCTACAGTAATCCCTGATATACTCCACCATACAACAATTGATTGCATCGAAAATATCCCTGCAAAAGGGATCAAAGCACAAATCATAATGATTAAATCCTTATAATTCTCAACAATACTTAAATTATTCCCTTTCATAACCTGATAGTTTTTAAGCAAAAGAATGAAAACAGGCCAAAAAACTCCAAATAAAAATCCAGTAATCAATCGCGCTATATTATTAGATGCCCTGAGTCCTATATAAGACGTTGCTCCATCAATCATCATAGGAATCCAGCTAAGTAAAATAAACAGCAGTATTTTTAAGGAAGGAGGCTTATTTCCTTTCCATCGCTTTCTAGAAAACAGATATAAAAAGCCCAGGAATACTCCCATGTATATTCCTGTACACCTCGCACAAAGAGGCAATTGGTGATTCCCAATAAAAAAAGAACGTTCAGGAATTTGATGGCATACTGAACGACCTATAAAATAAATCCATTGCATCATTTTATTTTCACCCAAGAGATTTTACTGATAATACTGAAAATTATTGAAGCCAAAAGCAAAGATCATACAGCAAGTACAGATGAAAATAAGATATATAATACTATAAGTAAGCAACGCATATCCAAAGGTTTTTCGATCCTCATCTTCTTTGGTCATAAAAATGATCGCTGCAATAATACCGATTAAAGAACCTATTCCTGGCAATGCAGAAATCAAAACAGAAAGCGTAACCTTTATCCAATTGTTAAGGGGCTGTGTATTCTTTTCAGGTATCTTCTGATTTGAACCAAATTTATTTTCTGTCACAGAAGGAGATTCTTCAAAATGTTTCGTCTTAATAGTTGGTTCTTCTTCAGGTGTAGTTTTAATAATGGGTTCATCTGATATAATCTTAATAATTGGCTCTTCTTCGTCTTTCTCTGATTTTACCTCAACATTTCGATTTTCTATATGATCTTCTATATGGTTTTCTATATTAATGGTGTCATTTACCTCTGTTCCACAGTAAGGACATTCTTTTTGACCGTCTTCAATAATTTTTCCGCATTCTCTGCAATAACTCACTGTAATCTCTCCTATCCAGTTTTCTATTTAGATTTTAAATCCCTTATGGTTCCGTCTTCATTTTGAATTTTCACATTTCCAATAGTTAACCTAAAATTTCTTTTTACCAGTTCGATATATTCTCTTCGCAGTTGCTCCTGCTCTATTTTTTCTTCTTGGGTAAGCCCAACGGATTTCTGCTTTTTATACAACTCATTGATTCTGTTTATTTTTTTCTCTTCCATTTTGTCCTCCGTAAATATCTAGTATTTTTTATTATTATAATATATTTTCCACGAAATATCAAAGATTGTAAAAATGTAAAAGTAAATTTGCATGTTGTCAAGAGTTCTGGCAAATACTATTTTCATTAGGAAAATTATTTTGCATTTTGCAATGGAAGGAGGAAGAATATGAAAAAAAGATTTAATATAGTATTGCTTTTTTTATTGGCTTTAATTCTACTTGTCGGATGTCAAAAAAAGCACGAGAATTCCAGTTCGGATTCATCAGAAAGTAATTCTCCTCCATCTGCATTAGAAGATTTACAAAAATTATCTGAAGAACTCATCACCACAGTCAGTAAAAAAGATTGGGCAGGCGGAGCAGAGCAAATTAAATCCATCCACTCAAAGTGGAACACCTTCTTTGCCGATGCACAGAAAAAAGGTATGACTGCTGAGAAAGCAGATGAATTCAATAAAGATCTTAATACACTAACTACCCTAATTATTTCAAAAGCAATGGATGATAGTAAAAGCAAAGCTGCTTTAGAATATAAAAAAGCAGCCTTGGAATTAGAACGAGCTATGTCTAAAGGCGCTGAAGATTCACAAGGACAATCTGGCAGTGGATCCAGTGGTAGCTCCGCTGGTGGCTCCGGAGGCGAATCCAGTAACTCTGGAGGAGGAGCTGGCAGTTCCGGGGGTGAATCTGGTCAATCCGGACAAAACGGAAATTCCGGTGTATCCGAAAAAGAACTGAAATTACCCGAGGAAATTCTTCCAGATTCATATCCTTTAATGACTGCAACTCCTGAAGAATTAGAAATTGTCCATGCAGCTGTAAAACTTACAAAGCACATACCTTATATGACTGAATTATTTGAGGCAAAATTACCATCCGAAGTCTTAATACTGAAATATCATATCAGAAATATCAAAATATCTTCAAAGCAAGGAAACTGGGATGAAATCAAAAAAGATTTGAAAGAAATTGATGAAATATGGCCAAAACTTCAACCAAAAGTAATGGAAAAAAAAGACACTTTAGCTATTCAATTTAATCAAAGTATAGTGGAATTAAAAAGTGTTGTGGATCAAAAAAGTTCTACTTTAACAACTATTAAATGTGATATAGCATTGGAAAACATAAAAAAAATATCCGATTTATTAGAAAATGAACGCTGATATCAGCGTTCATTTTTACTCTTGTGTACGTTTTTCAAACAGTGTTCCCACTATTTCTCCTTCTAATATTCTATGTATATTGGTTAAATTTTCACCATTTGCGATTACCATATTTACACCATTATTGTTTGCAATTTTAGCTGCGGAAATTTTTGTAATCATACCGCCAGTCCCTAAACTACTTCCTACTCCTCCAGCAAGGTTTTCTATTTCATCTGTAATTTCTGGAACTGTATCGATTAGCACTGCATCAGGACAATCACGTGGATCCTGTGTATATAACCCCTCTATATCAGACAGAAGAATAAGCAAATCTGCTTCAATTAATACGGCAACCATGGCCGATAAAGTATCATTATCACCAAAAATGCTTTCTTGCAGTTCTTCAGTAGCAACTGTATCGTTTTCATTAACAATGGGAATAACTCCCATTTTAAGTAATGTATTAAAAGTATTTTGTGCATTGATTTTTTTAATAGAATCTTCTAAAACATCTTTAGTTAATAGGATTTGTGCAATTACTTGATTATATTCGCTGAAAAATTTTTCGTAAATTTGCATGAGTATTGCTTGCCCTACAGCCGCAGCAGCTTGTTTCATTTCAACTTCTTTTGGACGTTCTTTACATCCCAGCCTTTCAGCACCAACGCCAATAGCTCCAGAAGAAACTAAGACTACCTCTTTACCTGAATTTCTTAAATCAGATAAAACTCTGGCTAGCTGCTCCATTCTAGCATAATGAAGCGATCCATTTGGATGAGTTAATGAAGAAGTTCCAATTTTAATAACAATTCTTTTGCTATTTTTAAGTTCGTTTCTTGTATCCATCTGTCTAAATCCCCTTATCTTAATTAATGTAGTATATAAGTCTTTTACTTTTTATCTTTAAAGTAATTAGAATCCAAGTAATAGATCATATCTTTTCTTTCAACAATTATTTTAATTCTTTGCTTTAAAGATTCATTGTTCATAACCAAATCTATTAATTCTCTTGTTGGATTGATACAATAGGGATTACCCACGCTTTCCAGCATAGATAAGTCGCCTGCAGTATCTCCATAGGCATAACTGCTTTCTAAATCAATGTTATATTTCTTAGCTAATTCATCTACCGCTTTTTTCTTGCTTCTGCTGTCCCACATAGGGATCACTTCACCGGTATATTTTTGATTATTGCAAATATAAATACTTCCTCTATAATCATCCATATCATATCTGGCTGACATTTCTTTTACCAGCTCAATAGGACTGCCTGATATCGTAATAACTTTATGGTTTTGCTGTTTATGCCATGAGATTCTGTCCCTTGTAAAAGTATAAACTCTTCCACCCTTTTGTTCAACCACTTGTTTTGCTATAAATTGAATGATTGCCGAATCGACTCCTTGTATAGCATTGATATAAATCTCTGCCATTTCTAAAAGATAGTCATCATATTCGCCTATTCTATTATCCCATTTAATAAATTTAGGTTTTACTTCTTCATGCCACCTTTTCGGCTCAACAATATCATATCGAATGAGTTTTTTAAACATCTCAGTTATAAGACCTTCTCTGTACAGCGTACCATCTATATCAAAAAAAGCAGCTATTGTTTTAATGATCCTCACCTCTTTTAATATTCATTATATTATCAATGTTATGAAAAAACTTATCTATAATTAAAAGCTTAAGGATTATTCATTCCTTAAGCTCTTTTAGTTTTTGAATTATTGTAATGTTTTTATGAATGGAACTCCTGATCTAAAAAGTAAATAGCCAGTGTTCCAGGACCTGAATGGGCACCTATAGCAGATCCAATAATATGAATGATGAAATCTTTACAGCCAAACTTTTCTGTCATCAAATTTTTAATTTCTTCTACTTCGTCCAGTGAATCTCCATGACTGATTCCAATCAATTGGTTTGAAAGATTGACGCCTTTTTCTTCTACAATTTCAACAAGTCTTTTGATAGATTTTTTTCTTCCTCTGACTTTTTCTATAGGCACAAGCTTTCCATCTTTAACAACAAGAATAGGCTTAATATTTAAAATACCTCCGATAAAAGCAGAAGTACGACTTACCCTGCCTCCTCGATAAAGATACTCTAAATCATCTACTGTAAAAACATGCATCATATGCTCTGAGTAAAATTGAACTGCTTCAACAATTTCTTCTTGAGATTTTCCTTCTTTCGCCATCTGAGCTGCTTTATAAACAACAAGTCCAAAACCTAAAGAAGCACATTTGGTGTCAATAATATCTAACTGAAATTCCGGGTATTCTTCTAATACTTCTTCTCTGGCAACGAGAGAAGCTTGATATGTACCTGATAATGCCGAAGAAAAAGCAATGTATATACAGCTTTGATTCTGTTGTGCATATTTTATGAAAACTTCTTTAAAAATTTCAGGTGTAACCTGCGCCGTTTTATAAACTTTACCATTACGCATATCACTATATAGTTTATGTGGATCTATTGTTTCACCATCAAGAAATTCTTCTTCGCCTAAATAAACGTAGAATGGAATAACATGAATATCATATTGGTTCACTATTTCTTTAGGTAGATCGGAGCCACTATCAGTAATAATTTTAACAGACATTTCTATCATCTCCCAGTTCTATTATTTCCCAAATTTTACTCTGCATCAGATGATCATTCTTATGTTATGATAAATGGTCAATAAAAAATCATAGTATGAACAGTTTGGTTAGAAATATTTTGCTCTATTGGCTCAATAATATCAAATTTTCTTACAAGATTCAATTATAAATAATTATATCTAATTAATTTAAATCTACATTATATGATAATTATTCCATTAATGTAATAACATACAAGAAATAATAATCCAGTTTTTATTAAAACTAATAGTGGAGGTGTCATTTATGAAAAGAAAAATTGTACTCATAGCAACTTTGTTTATTTTATTTTCAGTACCAGCTTTTGCTCAATCTATTACCTACACTGTTCAACCAGGAGACAGTATGTGGAAAATTGCCGTAAAATATCAAATTGGGCTAAGTGAAATTATTTCAGCAAATCCTCAGATTAAAAATCCAGCACTTATTTATCCTAATCAAAAAATCACTATTCCAAATATTGATGATATAAAGGCAGAAGAAAATGAAGTCATTCGATTAGTAAATGCGGAAAGAGCTAAACAAGGTCTTCCTGCTCTGAAAGCTAACTGGGAACTCTCCAGAGTAGCAAGAATGAAATCTCAGGATATGATCAATAAAAACTACTTTTCTCATCAATCACCCACATATGGCTCACCATTTAATATGATGGAAAACTTCGGTATTAAATTTTCATCAGCCGGTGAAAATATTGCAAAAGGACAACAGTCCGCATCTGCAGTAATGAATGCCTGGATGAATTCTCCTGGACATAGAAGCAATATCTTAAGTGCTTCTTATACTGAAATCGGTGTAGGCTTAGCTAAAAGCAAAAATGGAACAAAATATTGGACACAAATGTTTATACGTCCTTAAAATAAATGAAACGCCGAATTTCTCTCGGCGTTTCATTTTTTAATTATTCTTCTTCATCTTCTTCAAAATCTTCATCGTCATAGTATTCGAAGTCTTCGCCATCTATAAATTCGGAAAACTCATCCATGAATGCTTCAGATACTCTATCAAATTCAGCATCATCGTCAATGTTTAAGATTTCTAGTCCTTCTTCATCTTCTCTGTATCCATAAAGTAAAACTTGATCTTCACCTTCTGGAAGAAGGGCTATATAATCCTTGTTGTCTACTTCAAAAGTTCCTACAACATCACATTTTAATTCAGTATCGTCATCAAGTGTTAAATAAATAACTTCTCCTTCATCATGAGTATGGTCGCAACCGCAATCATGATCGTGAGCATGATCGTGTTCGTGGTCGTGATTACATCCGCAATCGTGTTCTGACATAGTATCATTCTCCTTTTTCTTTTAGTGGGTACTTGCACCCATAAATATTATAACATTATTTTGTGATTTTAAAACCTATTTGTTTGATTTTTTTATAAAATATTTTGATATGTTTTCTATTTATTTTATTCAATATTTGATGTAAACTAGTTTATAAAATTACTATAAAATGAAAGAAGTGATCATATGTTCTATGCCGATTATCATGCTCACTCTTCCTTTTCCACAGACAGCAATGCAGAAATGGAAGATCTGATAAAAACTGCAATTACATTGGGCTTAAAACAAATAGCATTTACGGATCATATTGATTACGACTACCCTGATCCAGCATTTCCTTTTATGATTGATTATGATCATTATATAAAAGTATTTGATGCATTAAAAGAAAAATATAAGGATCAAATAGAAGTTGTTTTAGGCGTTGAAATAGGATTTCAACCCCATGTAGCAAAGCAAATTGAAGAAGTCCTTTCCCAATATCCATTCGATTTTGTTATATGTTCTACCCATGTATGCGATCGATTGGATTTATACAATGGAGACTTTTTTAAGGATAAGGATCAAAAAAATGCATATCTTAGGTACTTTGAATGTGTATTATATAATGTAAAGAACTTCTTTAACTATGATGTCTATGGTCACATAGACTATATTAATCGTTATGGGAATTATAAAAACAAAAGTCTTTCCTATGAAGATTATAAAGAAGTCATCGATTCTATTCTTAAAACAATTATAGAGTCAGGAAAAGGCATTGAAATCAATACTTCAGGATTTAGGTATGGACTTGGATATGCTCATCCTCAGCTTGCAATTCTAAAAAGATATAAAGAATTAGGAGGAAAAATCATCACCATTGGTTCTGATGCCCATTCATCGAAAGACCTAGCCTCTCATTTTGATGAAGCATACAAGCTTATAAAAGCAGCCGGTTTTTCAGAAATTACTTTATTCAAAAACAGAAAACCATATTTTATAAAATTATAATCTGATCATAAAAAGATAGAGACAAGTATCTCTATCTTTTATACAATATATGTTCCATAAGATCTTTTTTAAAAGATCTGACAGCTAAAAAACATAAATTTGCAGTATTGTTGTTATTTGTCTTCCATCGTCCTGCACATTGCTGCAAAAGCTGGTATCCTTCTTTACAATGGTCGGATTCAATTTTTTGAGCTGGAATAATCCCCCTCATTTTTTCAATACCTGATTCCATCAATTCATTTTCACAGAAAACCTGAAAATCAAAAATATCTTTTTCAACTTCTGCTTTAACAAACAGTTTCCCATCTTTTATATAAAGCTCTGTAACATATAAAACTCTTTCCACCGTGTCATGGTTGTCTTTATAACGAATTTTAAGAGGTTTTTCTAAAAGGCCTATAGGCAACTGCACATTTTGATCAATAAAAATATTAGATTTCTTCCCTTGTTTTACAATCCGTATATCTTCAATATTTTTTAAATTATATTGATCAGGCACTGGCTCAAAATCAATTCTGATTAAAGTTAACGCATTCTTTTTCAATAATTCTTTTATTTTTATGGATTGCAACATTTTATTCGCTTTAATTTGAGACTGCTCAAAATGTCTGAAAATAATATTTCTTATTCCACAGTGGTATCCATTAACATATAAATTATAAAATTCAATACTGGAATCAATATTCTTCATAAATTGAAGAATACTCTCTTTATATGTTTTTGGGGTCGAAGTAAATTCGCTTTTATCTTCTGTGATTAAATCACAAAAAATCCGTGTATTGGTAAATCCAAAAGATGAAACATAATAGCACGTCCCTTGTATTTCCATAAAATTATCAATTGGTACTTCAATAAACAAATTTCAACACCCCTCTCATCGTACATAGGGCTTATTCCAATGATCATATACAATTACTTTTTTATCAATTTTTCTTTTCACATCACTTGAAAAGACAACAACTGAAACTTTTCCTTCTGTTGAACGGATCATACCTACAAAATTATTCCTATATTGAAAACCTTTTTTTGCCTTTTGATTCTTTGCCGGGGCTTCAATTTGCTTAAGAGGGATGTTACTTAAAGTATCCTCGTGAGTATTTTTTTTGACAAAAAGATTTGCCTTTTCAATATCCTCTTCTACTTCAATTTGAGCAATAAGAGGAATCTGATTCGACAATTTCCCTCGCAGCCTTAAATGCGGTAAATGGGATATGTCTGCTGTATAAAGCTGATGAATGTATAGCTTTCTTGTTTTCCGCTCTATAGGATCTTCATAGCTTATTTCATAAGGTTTATAAAACTTGGCAATAGGTAATTGAAGTTCTTTTTGAATGAGAATCGTTCTTTCTTTTCTTTCCACAGCAAAATGAATTTGCATGATTTCATCCTTTAAATCAAAAGGCTCATATTCTTCCTCAACTAATACCAGTTCTTTCCCTTCCAGACATTTAGGTAAAGCTATATTTTGAAGAAAAAGATTATTATCTGAAGATATATAATGAATAAATCCTCCCTGCCACTGATAAGGTAAGCCATTTATGTATAAATTACATTCTTCCACTTTTCTGTTGGAACTTCTCCATTCCTGAATTACTCTACCTTTATGGTCTCTTAAATCTGGCGAATAAAACCGTTCTGCGTCTGTGATCAGTTCACACATCACTCTTTTGCTTGTAAAATATAAGCTTAAGATATAATAATAATGTTCGCCAAGTTCAATCAGTTGATTTATCTTTATTTCTTTCATCTCAGTATTTGGTAGTATAAAATATTTTGTGTAAACTCGGTTCTCTAGTTAATACTAGAAAAGGGAACCAACTTCTTGTAGAATTTAAAGTGCCCACAATAAATACTACATAAGAAAGAAGGTTCCCTTA
>Ga0134100_1000459_pt1 | contig 49131 bp, 54 predicted proteins | sample 11_taG_2_FD_94444 | JGI IMG/M metagenome (GOLD analysis project Ga0134100, IMG submission 94444) | Switchgrass degrading microbial communities from high solid loading bioreactors in New Hampshire, USA - 11_42_5_180_A3 metaG | ecosystem: Engineered > Bioreactor > Semi-continuous > Anaerobic >...
AAAAATTATACCTTCAAAAACGCAAAAAAGAAAGGAAATACTTCATAATAGATGTATTTCCTGACTGATTTCTATAAAGAGCTTTTAAAATCAGTGTACATATCTGTTTACATCGCTTAATGTAATCCCTTCATGTATAGCAATATTCAGACCGTTTGCTATAACTTTTGATACTCTTTCTATTATATCATCGATTTCCTTAGGAGTAACAATAAGGTCACCCAGGTAAGGCCTAAGCACTTCCTGTATAAGCTGGTATTTTTCTTCTCTATCTATAGATTTAAGCATGTTATAAAACTCAGTACCCTGACCGGCTTCTTTTATCATACTGTCAATCAGCATATCGATTGTATCATTGGCCATTGTTGCTGCATCTACTACTGTAGGAACTCCTATGGCTATAACCGGTATACCAAGTGTTTTTTGCGATAATTCCATCCTCTTGTTGCCTACCCCTGAACCGGGAGATATTCCTGTGTCAGCTATTTGTATAGTAGTGCTTACACGATCCATTTTTCTCGAAGCAAGCGCATCAATTGCAATTATAGCATCAGGTCTGATTTTATCTACAATGCCTTTTATGATCTCTCCGGTTTCAATTCCCGTAATTCCAAGTACACCCGGAGCTACAGCACACACCGGCCTTACTCCCTCATCAACCTGTTCAGGCACATATTCCAGCAAGTGACGTGTAACCATAACGCTGGAAACCACTTTAGGCCCTAAAGCATCTGGAGTAACATTCCAGTTACCAAGACCGACTATCAATACAGTTGATTTCGGTCCCAGCCTGACAATTTTAACAAGTTCTTTTGCCAGCGCTTTACATGTTTCTTCAAATAAATCCTGATCGTTTTCCTTTAAACCGGGAACCTCTAATGTTATATAATTACCCATAGGCTTTCCGATAGAAGCTTCCCCTGTAGGTGATGTTACTTTTACCCTGGTTATTTTTATGTCATCATTACCATCATTCTCAATTTCCACTCCCGGTGGTTCATTAATACCCCGAATTCCACCTTTCAGTTCCTGCTCTTTGAAAAGCTCTCTTGCTTCTAATGCCAGGTCTGTTCTTACATTTCTTTTTAACGGCATCCGATCAGTCCTTTCAGTAAATTCTGTTTAAATTTTTATATATAGTATTTTTACAAATTTACTATAATAAAATACGGTAATATTTATGCTTAAAAAACTGATTTATTGTCCTTGCATTTTAAAATCTTTCATGGTAAAATGTTTCTGTTGATTAACTCGCAGGAGGTGAAAAGGTTGCCAAACATTAAATCAGCAATAAAAAGAGTAAAGGTTTCCAAAGCAAAAACGCTTAAAAATACAAGAAGAAAGTCTGCATTAAAGACTACAATAAAGAAATGTAAAGAAGCTATTGCGACAAATGATGCATCCGCTAAGGATATTTTAAATGATACATTTAAATCAATAGATAAAGCAGCAGCAAAAAATCTCATTCATAAGAACACCGCTGCGAGAAAGAAGTCCAGATTAGCTAAAGCTTTAAATGCGGCAAGCGCAGCAAATAAATAAAAAACGTACAAAAGTACGTTTTTTTATTTTTTGCGGTTGTTATGCTCAGTCATTAACTCCTATTTTAATTACTTCCCCTGTGCTTTTACGGAATTTAACATATACCTCTCCACCAAGTGTTATTATTATAGTACCATCCGGCAATTCTTTGACTCTATCTTCAATAACATTGTTAACTGTCCAAATACCGTCTTTCTCCTGTGCCACAAATCTAAGCTCATTGTTTTTGAACATATCAGGAAAGTGCTCTTCCAAAATGGCCTTACCAATTCTTAAGGCTGTTTCCTCATTAGTAATACATCCGCCTTCAGGAATATATCTTTCATCTTCTGATATATCATCTGAATTATTAATACTTACTGTATTTGTCCGGCTGTCCCAGTTAACAGATTTGCCGAACATACTGGCTATCTTCCTTAAAGGTACATATGTTGTGTCATTATAAAGAAAGTTGTCAGCTTGTATATCCTGTCCGTTTACTTTTATTTTTACGGCATTTAAAATTACATTAATTGTTTTAGTAAGACTTTGAGCACATGCTATAGATATTGAAAATAAAATTATTAAGCTATAACCCCAATCAGTGAATACTTAATAATCTATTTCAATTTTACTACCCCCTTAAACTATGTTAGCTTTTCAGCCTTTGATTTACATTATGCGTTCTTAATCTGTTTATAACACTGCTCATTTCATGAAGTCTGTAAAACTGTATATTTTTATCTTATGTAAATATGCCGGATTTATATTTAACTGATTAGCTATAATATTTAAATATATTTTGTACTTATGAGAAATACTTACTTTTGTTTATTCTATGCTATAATATTATCAATAGAAGTAATCGGTTAACCGCAAGATGCGGTTGCCACAAGGGATTAATTAATAATCACCATGTGTACATGCAGGGTGATTATTTTCATGGTTGTTACTCATATTTACAAAGGAAGTAAGCGATATTAATAACATTCCAAATCTTATCATTTATGATATTGATTGATATGTATTCATATCGCACCACACCCTACTTTATACTGATTACTTTTTTATATTATAACATATTATGCCAATTATTCCATGTGTTGTTGTTTGCTGGCTCAAGTTGATTTGTAAATATAAAGAAATGTTTCATATTTACAGCCCTATGTTTCATCATTAACTCCGATTTTTATTATTTCGCCTGTTCTTTTGCGTAACTGGACATATATGCCTATGTCCTTAGTTATAGCAGTGTCTCCATTTTTTGTTTTTGTATTGCCTTGAATTACATTATATACCTTCCAAATCCCGTTATCTTCCTCTGCATCCAATTCCACTTCTTTATTTTTAAACAAGCTTGGATAATATTCCTCTAAAACAATCCTGCCCATTTTTATTGCCATATCTTTGTCTAATATTATATCACTTACAGCTTTTCCGTCCTCGGTATAATATTTTCTGTTAAGATTTAAAACATTGGAACTGACAGTTATAAAAGCATAAAGCAATACAATGCATAAAACCGATATCAAGAGTTTTTTATTCATTTGACGCTCATCCCCTGTTTTGTTCTTTATATCTCAATATTTACTGTATGTTAAATAATTGTTTATTTACATATCCAGTAAGAATATCTAATTTACAACTTTAATCTTATTTTGTATTATTTATTTTTTTACATAATTTTTCAATGTTCCTGTAACTCATAAACAATACTTTATTGAATTCCTTTATATTCAGCTAAATCACCATAAAATTCAAGCCGGTCAAGTCAATAATGTTTCCATCTTTATTATACATAATTAGAGAAACATCCGGACTTTGATTATGTATTTTTTGTGTTTTATTTTTGTAATATCGCATTGAGCTAAAATACTCCAATATTTTATTCACTTCGGTCTTGTCATTTGTATCTGCACTAATGCTGCCAAATCCGCTTATTTTTATATGTGTGACATTGGAATTCTTAATCTATATATTTACTGTCATCTTGTTATATACAAGATATGTAGTTATACATAATAGCATAATCGTGCATATTAAAGTAATTATTTTTTCATAATAATTAACCTCATTAATTAGTTACCTTTATAAAGCACTATTAATTATTAAGATTCTCATTATAAAATTTAAATTTATAGAGGATGAATACAATAGTGTATAACTTGCAAGTATCTCAGTCCAATATAGCTAATATGTTTTATATTGACACAAGCATCCTACTGTATCATATTAGCGCTTTATTTACTGATGAATTTGTTATTTTTACCGGTAGTCTTAATGTTTTTATAGTTGGTAATCGTCTCAAATATTGAAATGATAAATATCAAAACTATAATAATTAATTCATACATACCATATCTAATGGGATATTCTTTGGGAACATTGCCAATACTACTTAATAATTCTCTGCCAATAATTAATCTTCTAATCTCAATAAACAACATTACTAAATACAGTATAAAATAATAATGGTGAATAAATACGCTTTATATGTTTTTTTCATTTTTTACCTGCCCCGGATCTTTATTTTATATGAAATATTTACTTCATACCTTTATATTGTAATAAAAAATAAAGACAATCGAAGAACCGCAAGATGCGGCTGCCACAGGTGAATTTATATTAAAATAATCACCCTGTTGCAGGCAGGGTGATTATTTAATTGTTATCCTTTACTAAACAGGAGATAAGCGATTATAGCAGCATTCTAGACTCTATCATTACTGACATTGCCTGATATACTCATATCGCACCGCCATTTCATATATGAAAAGAAGCGTCCTCCACACCCTGCTCAATTTCGATTGCTTGTTTTGATAATAACATATTATGGTATTAGCTTCAATAAATTCTTGCTATACTCTTAATTTTCTCTTACCTGAATATTTGGTAATGATAAGCTCTGCAGCTATCCTGTCTTTTATTTTGCCTGTTTTCACTGCAACGTCATATTCCAGGCATTCTTCAATCGCTGACTCAAGCTGTTTAACAGTAAAAAATTCAGTATGTTTCATTATTTTTGATGCAGCATAGTAGTTCAAATTCATTTGAGAGGCTATTTGATTTGCTGGCATACCTTTCAGCTTTAACAGGCTGGCTTCATATACCTGTCTGAAATGGCGTGCCATCATATATAAGATTTTTGGTATTGGTTCTTTAATTGTCACTAATTCATCAAGAACCTTAAGGGCTTTATCAGGATATCCCTCTGCTATTGCATCAGTAAGGTCAAAAATCCTGCTTTTTATCGACATTGAACAGGAGATGGTCACATCCTCCATACTTGCTTTTTTTCTTTCTCCCATGTATAGAATAAGTTTATCTACTTCGTTTTTTATATAATTCATTCCTTCTTCGCAATTGTCAACTAAATAAGCTGCAGCTTTACTGTCTATCTCTTTGGAATTTGATTTGAAAATATTGATTACCCATTTCACAAGATCCGGTGCTTTCTGATAAGGAAATTCAACCACCACACCGTATTTTTTTATTATGTTTACCGCTTTCAGCCTCTTATCTATTTCATCTTCATAAAAAACCACGCAGGCATGTTCCGGAATATCGCTCAGTATGTCTTCAAGTTCATTGCTTTTATTTTTGTTTCCTTTTTCACTGTCTTCCTTGCCTCTCTGCTTGAAAAAAATCGAATTTTTAACCAATATTATTTTTCGTTCTGAAAAAAAGGGCATAGTTTGTATAGCTTCATAAAGCCTGTTAGAATCAATATTGCCTTCCAGCTTTATACTGTTCATATCTTTATAGATATCTCCGACTATTAGTTTTTCCAGAGCATCAAAGTAATATTTTTTAAGGTAATTTTCAGGTCCGTAAAATAAATATAGTTTCCCCGGTTTGCCTGATTTAATATCTTTTTTTAATATGTCCAGACTCATGTTCATCCCTGCTTTTCTTTTCTATAATGATATCGTTTTCATTTTAACATTTGTGTCAATTTTATTAAAGCATTATCTTTGATTGCGTCATCGCACAGTACCTTTTATCCATAACTTATCACCATCTGACTTCAGTATTACCGCACCGTTTAAATCGGTTCTAAACAGTTTTATATTATACTTATCAACTGATTCGAGTACAGACTCGCTAGGATGTCCATAGTTATTCTTGCCTACGCATATTACAGCTGCTTTGGGACTGACGTTTTTCAGAAAATCTTCCGTTGTTGACGTATCGGAACCATGATGCCCTAATTTCAATACATCTGCCTCAAGGTCTAGCTTATCAACCAGCATCCTTTTCTCTACTTCCTTTTCAGCATCACCTGTAAACAGTATGCTTGTATTTTTATACTCAAGTTTAAGTACAAGTGATAAATTATTACCCGCAGCATTATCATTTGAAGCATTAACAACTGCGCTTTCTGCATCCGCAGGTCTTTCAGGGTTTAATACCTGCATAAATGTATATTTATCTATTTTAATTACATCTCCAAGAGCGCACATGCTTGTTTTAATTCCTTTTTTCCTGCATATATCCAGAATATCCTTAAACCCACCATCTTTCTCCGTATAAGGATATATAAATCTACTCACCTTGAAATTCTCAAGTATATATTCTAAACCCTGTATATGGTCAGCATGCTCATGTGTACCTATAACAATGTCCAGTTTTCGCACTCTCTTGTCAAGCAGCAAGGGTGCAACAACCTTCTCCCCAATATCCGTTGAGTAACTTTTTAATGATTCAGAAGAAACCTTTCCATTTGACTCGCCATTCTTGACAAAACTTTCTTTACCTCCCCCGTCAATCAGCACTTTTCTTCCGCCGGCCGTCTTTATCAATATGGAATCTCCCTGTCCCACATCTATAAACACTACTTCCATTTTATTTGGAATTAAAACAGTTACAGTAATTACTACTGTTACTGCAAAAACAGATACGATAGCATATTTTAATTTGAATTTAGACCTAATCTTTATATTCTTGCCCGGGGCATACCAGAGCAAATATAGAACGATACAATAATATAGAATAATTAATGGCAGCGGAGGCGTAATGACTTTAATAACAGCATACGGAATGGCTGCCGTCGTTTTAGTTATATATAAGAGTGCACTTAATAATGTACAGTTGACCAAACCTATAATTTTAGCTATGTTTATGCTGATAAATCCCGTCAATGCCATTCCGGAACCCAGTATGGTAATAAGCTCGAGCGTAGGAGCGGCAAGCAGGTTGGACAGCGGTGATATAAGGCATATGTTGTTGTAATGGTATGCCGTTATCGGTATGACCCCAACCTGCGCCGCTACAGTGACAGCGAGAGCTTCTCTTATGTACTTTGGTATATGAATCCGTTCAAATATCTTGTTGATATTTCTGCAAAACAGTACGAGGGATATTGTAGCTGAAAACGATAACTGAAAGCCCACATCAAAGATATTGTACGGATTCATAAGCAGAAGGACTATAGCAGAGAACGCTATCGCTGCTGCCGTATCTGTTTCTCGTCTTAATATTCTGCCAACAAGTATTGTTATGCTCATAATAGCCGCTCTAAATACAGAAGGAGAAAAACCGGTAATAAACACGAAAACTATAACAACGGCAATTGTTAAGGAATGTGCAAGTACCGGTTTTATTTTAAGCTTTTTAAATATGAATACAAAAGGCAATATTATAAAAGCTATATTAGCTCCGGAAACCGCCATAATATGCACCAATCCGGAATCACTGAACGCTTTCTCCACTTCATCAGTAAGTCCGTCCCTGTATCCAATAAGCATACCATTAAGAAGTCCTGCCTGCTGCTCAGGCAGCGTTCTGTTGATAATATCAACTATTTTCATCCTTATAAATATACCCGCTTTAACAAATGGATTTCCTCCGTTTTTACTTTCTATAGAAATACTGTATTTATTAATAAACATAGAAGCATATATTCCCTTGCCGGCAAGATACCGTTTATAATCAAATCCTCCCGGGTTAGTTGCCCCTTTTGGCTCTGTCAGCTCGCCTTCAACAGTAACCCGTTCACCATAAGTTAATAACGCAGATTTATCATCCGCTCGCTGCGTAATTATAATTTTACCTTTTACATTATTTGTTTTACCTTCTAATTTGATTTTATCAGTTTTCAAAACGTAATTCACTGTGGTATTCTTTATTTCCGGCAAGGAATATATGCAACCGCTTATTGTCACCTTTTTGCCATAATACTCTGAATACCTGGTAATGCTGACATTATGTAAATATTTAAATTGCAAACAACCTGTTATGTAAAATATTAATATTAAAACACAGGGTATCAGATATCTTTTCTTTGCTAAAACAACCATTATTACCAAAAATGTAAAAGCTAATATAGAAATAATTATTAAAAAAAATGAAGTTATATAGTATGAAAACAATATTCCGCATATCAATGATAAAGCTATAGGGATAATAGGCCTTTTCATGATTCCACCGTCCTTAAGGCGATATCTTGTATTCAACTTTAAACCTGTTGCAGTATAAATGTGCAAACTATGTTTCCATTATATCATATATTTTGTAATTATTTACATATTAAGCTAAAAAAAGAAGAAGGTTTTATGGACCTTCTTCTTTTTATAAATAACTACTATTTATCAATTTTGTTCACGTTTAAATTTCTGTTTACCTTATCTAATCACTCTTCTTGCAGTCATATATGCATTTGAATAATAACCTGAGTATAAATCACTGATAATAACTTTGCCGGAACCTGATGAAGCATGTATAAACTCGCCGTTGCCAATGTATATTCCTACATGGTTAATGTAATTATGTCCGCCGTCGGTATCAAAGAAAACCAAATCCCCTCGCTGCAAATCCGACATTGATACTTTTACTCCCTGAGTTGCCTGGTCAGCAGCAACCCTTAGTAAACTTATCCCGCATTGATTAAATACATACTGTACAAATCCCGAACAATCGAATCCGCTTGGCGAGGAACCTCCATATACATAACTTACTCCCAAATACCTTCTGGCACTTGCTAAAACTCTGGATGAAGTATCTAAAGCTCTGGTTCCCTTAGTTACATATCTTTCAATTACCCATCCAGTAGTACCATCACTTAGTTTAACGTTATACCATCCGTTGGAACTTGAAAGTATAGATACAGTATCTCCGTAATATAACCTGGTTATGATATCATAGTTAGTTCCCGCTCCGCTTCTGACATTTACGGAATCACCGTAAATCGTACCTATGGCATCATCAGTAGCCTTTTTTTCACCAAGATACTGAGCACTAACCCATCCGGTTGAATTATCAGAAAGCACAATATTGGCCCATCCGTTAGAATTATTAAGTATACCCACCTTATCTCCTTTATTAAGGCGTGTAATAACTTCATAATTTGTTCCCGGGCCGCTTCTTACATTTACATAATCACTGTTAATGTTATCATATGTAGAAGGCTTGACTTCCTTTGTTTTTTTATCAGTTTCATCTTTAGTTTTTTCGCTGATATTCTGTTTTTGTATGCATTTCCCGAATAACCAGCCGTCATATCCGCTCCATGTAATATTTCGATATCCGTTCGAACCGTTCTTTACTATAAGCTGATCATTTAGACGTAACATTGATAAAACTTCGGTTATTGAATTTTGTGACTTTTTTGATTCAACATCTTTAACCTTTACGGTGCTATTAATATCCGCTAATGCTGCAGATGGTAAGACAGCCAGCATATAGACTGGTATTATTGTACCTGCCAGTACTCTTTTGAACTTTCCCATTTTTACCTCCTATTTAAGCTTCCGGAGTTAGCTGACGGGTTCGGGCAACAGGATCACCCTACCATCTTTCCGATGGATTAACCCCATAGTGCATATGATGTTCTACGCTGTTTAGCCTAATATGCACCAATATACTGGGTCCTCCGTACCTTTTTAATAAAAAGGATTCAGCTATTCTATTGTTAATCGTCAGTATTCCGCAGCAGAATTCGTATCCATTAGCAGAACACAACGATCATGGGAAGTGCAACTTTACAATTCATATAATCACTTTTGTTAAAGGTGCACTAAAAATACCACAAAAGTGATTATACTTTTATAAATATTGATGTGTCAAATTGGATAAGCTATATATTTCAGAAATATTTCAGAAATATTACAGTTATATTACAAATAACTCCCGTTTTCTCGCTAATTCTTACAGAGAAATAATTATAAGTTTTTAGACAGGACAATAGCCGGATTTAAACCATGTGAATCACTGACTTCGTTGATTCTTTTATACTCTTTGAATCCGAGCTTTTCCCAAAAGGAAATGGCTTTAGAATTACATTCTGAAACTGAAATTAATGAACGGGAAATATTATAGTTTTCTTTAAAAAATGAAAAAAGCATACATACCGCAGAAGTCCCATACCCTTTATTTTGATACTGTTTGTCAATCAAAAAGACATTAATCCATAATAAAGGCTCTTTTTTAAAATTAATCGACCCTTTCAACATCCCTATCATTACATTGCTATTGCTTAAGTATATGCCTGCCAGAAAATTTCCTTCATCATTAAGGGAATCCAGCATGCTTTTAAGCTGTAAAATTGAAGTCTTTTTATCAATTACTCCTGTCGCATATTTATATGGATCAGAATCATATACATACCATTCTAACAGCTTATCTATATTTTCTTTATCTATTTTTTTTATTAATATAATTTCGTTTGATATCCTAAATGAATGCATATAAACACCCATCGCTTAATATTCATAAACCGATATTTCATAACGTTGGCCGGATCTGTGCCTGTAAATTCCTTGCTATCAATCACTGCCAATTTTATGTGGCAAATGTAACAATAAAATATATTTTTATATCAAAATTTTTGTGTGCTTTATCGATTAACTAATCTTAATAGATATTATATAATACAATCATGAATTTTGTATATTTTTTATCATTGTAACCTCCTTATAATAAAGACTGCAGCTTTTTAAGCTGCAGTCAATTGTATTTATAATCATTTTTATTCTGTCTTAATCATCTCTCTGCTTTGTTAAATTCATCAAGTGCATCAAAAAATGCCTGAATATTTTTTTGCGGAGTTCCGGGAGGTATATCACATCCACTTGAAAATACATAGTTCTTATAAGCCGCTGTTTTTAACAAAAGCTCTTTTGACTTTTCTCTAACGTCATCCACACTGCCGTTTTTCAAAACACTTGCAGGATCTACATTTCCCATAGCAATCCTTTCCGATGGAATTTGCGGCAAAATCTTACCCATATCAACCGCATTACCAAAATGGAAACCCTTTGCTCCTGTTGATAACAAAGATTCTACCAGGTTCACCGTATTACCGCAGTTGTGCAAAATAACCATGAAGAAATCATCTTGTACTTCATCAATTATCTGTTTTACATATTGGGATGAAAACTCCTGGCAATGTTGTGGGGACAGCAAACCTGCAGCAGGCTCTGCAATTATTATACCGTTTGCACCGGCATTTTTAAATGCTTTTGCATACTCTACTAGAAATTGTGTACACTTTTTAAGTAAAATATGAGACTTTTCTTCTTCGGTCATAATAGCAACCATAATCTCCGTCATGTCAAACAATCTGCCTGCCAGTGAAAAGGGGCCGATCATTCCTGCAAAAGTTGGACGTTCCTTTATGTTCTCTGCTGCGAGCTCTGCAGCTTTAAGATATACTGAAGTCCTTTTATCTCCGACATTTGGTATGCTGAGATTTTCCGCTTCATCAATATCACTGATAACTCCTTTTATAACGGTTGGAACTTCATTTTCCGTAAATTTTATCTCACATCCAAATGCCTCAGCTTCTACAGATAAATCCATAGGGGTTACATTAACAATTGACGGATATTTTTCAGATATTGCCTTTATGCATTTATATTGCATTTCTGCATCGCTAACCACATGAAAAACATCCGTACCTATCAGTTCTGCACCGGGAAAAGACAATATGGGCAGAGCTTTTCTTTCAGTTGAGTTCAATAGGTCATTCATCCAGTCTTTCATATTTCTCTTCATTTTCATTACTCCATTTCTTATTTTATGTTAATTAGGAAACTCGAATAACATAATATATTAAGTAAATATTTATTGTCTTGTAATATTTTTTGCTATTTAAAATAATCATTTAAATAAAAAAATAAATTTTTACTTATCAAATATTTAAATGAAAATTTTTGCAAATCAGTATTTATTGATCATCAGTAATAACACCCGTATCATTATTTTCCTGCTTGTCTTCTTTTGACTCATTACTGATATCCACATTATTCTCTAAACTGTTATCTGTATTATTATCAGCACTATCAGAATTGCATTCAATTATATTGCATTCGCCTGCATCAGTTTCAATTTTATTTATTTCGCTTTTATCAGTTTCGTTAACCATATCTTCCGTATAGCTTTCAACACTGTTTTCAGTTTCAGCTGCAAACTTTCTCAGTACGGAGCCATATTCGCTATTACCAAGCTCAATTTCCTCAACAGGCTGTGGTGTTTTTATACGCATCCTGACAAACAAAATTGTGAAAATCACTATCAATATTGCTGACAACAATTGTGATACTCTTATGTTTGTGCCCCACAGCATCAGGCTGTCGGTCCTCAAACCTTCAATCCATACCCTTCCGGCACCATATAGAATAAGATACAGGAAGAATACTTCACCGTTATTCTTTTTCCTCTTTCTATACAACATAAGGAATATAAAGATGCACAAATCCCACAATGACTCATACAAGAAAGTAGGATGCACAGGCAAATATGGTTCTACATCCAGACCTACGTCAACGCTTAACCTTTTCAGTTCCTCTTTTATCTGATCTCCTGTCATGCCCCACGGAAGCAAGGTGTTGGTTCCGAATGCCTCCTGATTTATCAAATTGCCCCATCTTCCTATAGCTTGTGCAAGAACAAAATACGGCATTCCAAAATCAAACAGGTTAAGTATGTTCATCTTCTTGATTCTTGCATAAATATACGCTGCAAGCAAGGCACCGATTAATCCGCCGTAAATTGCAAGTCCTCCGTTCCATACCTTAAATATTTCAACAGGTGTATCAATATATAGATCGATATTGAAAATTACATAATATAATCTGGCAAAAACTATAGCAGGTATGGTTGATACTAAAACAATATCGATAATACTTTCCGAATCAATACCAAATTTTTTACAGTCTTTCATAGCAAGCAAAACAGCCAGCAGAAAAGCTATGGAAATAATGATACCATACCAGTATACCTTGATAGGACCTATAGTAAAGGCTACTCGGTTTATACTGAACTCAATGCCCCCGAATAAATATGGAAATTCAATATTACTAACCTCTGACAAAATTATCACCCCTAAGATGGATTTATTACTGACAGTGCCTGTGCAGACATATTAAAATGCTCATGCAACAATTCAGTAACATATTCGAATGTAATTTTATCATATATATCGAAATAGTCAAACAAATAAACTCCTTTAAAATAGACAGAAATAAAAGTATGAGAAATATTTTCTATTGAATTAAAGCTTCTTAAAAATCTGCCTTTCATGGCCTTTTTCAGCCTTTCATAGCTCTCTTTGTCAAGCCCGTCTTTTTTCAGCCTTTCTATTTCCTTGCATATTTCATCTCTGACTCTTTTCGGATCCGTAGATTCTCCTCCGAACATGGAAAAAGCATAACATTCTTCATTTGTATAATCAAATTCAAAGGTATTGTTAATAAGGCCCTGACTATACAGATAATTGTATAATTTTGAACTTTTACCCATAATCATCTCAAGAAGCAGCTTGATACCTATCTCACGCTGAAGGCTTTCCATTCCCTTTGTATATTCAGGTGTATCTTTAAAGCCCATTTGAAATAAAGGAGTTGAAACTGCAAGTGACTGTTCAATATAATTCTGTTTTATTTCTATCGGTTCTTCCGGGAATATCCTATCTATTTTAGGTATTGATTCTTTAACCTTAATGGATTCTTCCACCTGTCTGAAAACCGAGTCAGGATCAACATCGCCTACAACAAGTATCATCATATTGGAAGGATGGTAAAATGTATTATAGCATTTATATAAAATCTCTCTGTTAATTTTGCTGATACTTTCAACAGTACCGGCTATATCTATCTTTACAGGATTATTATGATAGAAAGCGCAAAGCAGGTTAAAGAAAGATCTCCATCCAGGATCATCCCTGTACATGTCTATCTCCTGAGCAATTATGCCTTTCTCCTTTTCTACACTTTCTTCCGTGATATATGGGTTCTGTACATAATCCAAAAGAAGTTTGAAATTTTCGTCGAATAAATCCGTACATGAAAAAAGGTAAACTGTCTGTGAAAAGCTGGTGTATGCATTTGGTCTCGAACCAAGTGCCGAGAATTTATCCATCACACTGCCGTCCTTCTGTTCAAACAATTTATGTTCAAGAAAATGTGCGATACCGTCGGGCACTCTTATAGGTTCTTTTTCTCCGGGTAACACAAACTCGTTATTAATTGAACCATAATGTGTGGTAAATGCAGCATGCTTCTTGGAATACCCTTTTTTCGGCACCACAAATGCCTTAAGCCCGCTGCTGTGTTCGTATATATGCATTACTTCATTCATATTCTTATATTCAACAGTCTTAATGTTCATATAAACTCTCCTCTTTCATTCTAATTTGCAGTCAAAAAATATACGGTATCCAGACTAACTTTGTTTGCAATCTTTATAACATCTTCCTTAGTAACTTTCTTACATTTTTCAATTATAGTGTCTATATAATCATTTGTACCGGCTATTGTCTGGCTAAGGTAGAAATCCACCATTCTTATCTGGCTGTCCCGCAAAGATTTCATTCCGGTCTCAATGCTTTTGATTGTTGAGTCATATTCATAATCACTGATGTTTCCTTTTTTTATTTCATCCATCTGTTCTTTTATTATATTAATGGTTTTTTCTTTGTTATTAAAATCTATTCCGCAGCTTACGATCATCAAACCTTTGAATTTCTCAAGGCGAGAAAATATATAGTATGCCAGGCTTTCCTTCTCTCTTACATTCTGAAACAGCTTGGAGTGCATTCCTCCACCAAGTATGCCGTTGTAGACTAACAGGCTGTAATAGTCTTCATCATCGGATGATATTCCTGTCCTGAAACCAATACTGAGCTTTGCCTGGTTTACATTCATTTTTTCCGTTATTTCCTTAACTTCTGTACCGGCCTGAGTTACAATTGATTTATCAAGTTCGGAAATATTATTTCTTTTTAATGACTTTAATTTTTCAACAGCATCATATATAAGAGTTTCATCGGTGTCACCCGTAATAAACACATCCATTGGATGATTTTCAATAATCATTTTGTAGTACTCATACAGATTCTCTTCATTTATATCCTCCAAGTCTTCTATCCTGCCGTATTCATATATGCTGAAGGGTTCTTCCTTGCACATTTCCTCAAAGCACCTGTCTATTGCATAATTCACCTTATCATTTACTCTGCTTTGTATAAGTCTTTTTAGATTTTCTTTTTCCTGATCCACATATTCCTTTTTAAAAACCCCATTTTCCAGTACAGGTTTATATATAATATCAAGCAAAAGGTTAAAAGAATTCTTAAACAACTCATCCTCTTTTGAAGCATATTTGTCCGATATATGTTCGATATAAAAATGGATAACATGCCTCTCGCCTTTTTTTGCAACACTGCAGTCAAAAACTGAACCATACAGTTGCTCAAGTTTCAAAGCTATTTCCTGTAGTGTAGGCAGTCCTTCGCACCCTCTTCTCAAAACAGCAGGCAGCAGTGCATTCTTAGTAACATTTTTCTCATTCAGATTATCATGAAAAAAAATGTTGACTGACCCCGTTTTGAATATACCTGTTTCTATCCTGTAGATGTTAATCCCGTTAAATGAATCCACTTTGCTAACTATTTCGTTTTTTGTTTCAGTTTGCATTAAAACCGTCCTTTCTGAAAGGTATTTATTTTTCGGTAATAACCGTTCCGGTAATAACATTTTTATAACATTTGTTTAAGTATTATTTATAGTATAATAAATTTTATTTGTAATATTCAATATATGGAAGAAATAATTAATACTTTTCCGGCATATCTAAATAATTTCAATGAATTTATAAAATACAATTTCTGAGGTTAGAATAATAATTGTTAATATAGCAATTATTATTGATATAAATAACTTGTTATGCTGGTTGGTTTTATTCAGGAAAAGAATTCTTCTATAAAACAACCAGCACAGCACACAATAGTTTAAATCAATTTAAATTGCAATAAATTAATCTAAATATCATGAATTACGGAGGTTAAGTATGAATAACACTAGAAGCAGAAAATATCCCAGAGTACATGAGAAAAGTTCATGTGCAGAAGAAGAAAGTATAATGAATATTAGCGCTACCACAGCAATAAGCATTCTTGCCGTTACCTTTATTCAGGGCATATTATTGGGGTATTTTTTCAACAAAAAGTCCAGGAGATAAAGAAAAAACCTTTTGATTATGCAAAACATAATTAAAAGGTTTTTTCTTTATTTCGAAAATATTTTTTTACCGTTTTCATATCCCTATGGACTTGAATTTTTAATTTTTCAGGATTATCATACCGCATTTCATCACGTATCTTTTTTATGAAGTATAACTTCATATCCTTCCCGTATAATTCCATGTCAAAATTAAATATATGCGTTTCCAGTCTAATACCCGTATTTTCATCAAATGTCGGATTTAAGCCTACATTTGTTATACTTTTATATTCGATTCCATCTATTATAGAAAGGGTTACATACACTCCTCTTGCAGGTATAAGCAGTGTTCCGTCGGGATATATATTTGCTGTGGGGAACCCCATCTTTGAACCCAGCCGTTTACCCTTTACGACTTTCCCTGAAAGCTCGTACTTTCTGCCAAGAAGCTTTGCAGCCCTTTCAACATCACCGCTTTTGATATAATTCCTTATCAATGTGCTGCTGACAATCTCGCCATCTATTATGATAGGAGGTATCTCTATAAATTCAAAGTCATATTTACCGGATAACTTCTTCAATAATTCAACATTGCCTGATCCCTTATGCCCGAAAGTATAATTAAAGCCTGCTACAGCAAGCTTTATTTTCAGTTTCCCGACAAGCACATCACGAACAAAATCCTCCGGTTGCATTCTGGCATAATCTTCAGTGAAATTATCGATAACAAGACTGTCAATTCTTCTTTCACTTAGCAGTTCTGACTTCCGAGCAATTGTTGTAAGCAACGGAGTTTTTGTTTTACTTGATAAAACATCATCGGGATGTTTGTCAAAAGTGTAGATAACAGAAGTCAGTTTTCTCTTGCTGCATTCTTTTCCAAGAGTATCAACCAGCACCATATGTCCTGAATGAAGACCGTCAAAAGTGCCCAATCCTACTCCTGTATAACCATTAAATATATTTAAACCGTTGTTGTATATTATATTCATAATAACCTCTTAACGAAATAATTTCTTTGATTTCAGGTATTTTTTGCCATAGCGACTATTTACCTCCGCTAATGCAATAAAGTTACCTGATGAATCATATACTCTGACTAATTCATCATCAATCATATTATCTCTTATTGGTACATATGCACCGTTTATCAACTTTTTCTGATCTTCATTGTTTAATTTGACATAACCAAATTGATTTAATGCCGAATCTGTTGGTATAAGTATTTCCTCGATTCTGTTTTCTTCTGCTTTCCTCTTTATCTCCTCAAGAGTCACTGCATCCTGCAGCTTAAAATTTCCTGCCGCAGTGCGAAGCAGAAATGACATATGCCCGCCGCATCCCAGCTTTTCGCCGATATCCGCGCATAATGTCCTTACATAAGTACCTTTTGAACACTTAACGTCAAAAATTACTTTTTTGTTTTGAATAATACTAAGTATATCAATAGAATAAATTTTTATTTCACGTGGAGGCCTCTCTACCTCTACACCGTTTCTCGCAAGTTTATAAAGCCTCACTCCGTCAATACTTACCGCGGAATACATAGGAGGCACTTGCATTTGCTTTCCTATAAATGAGTTTATTGTTTCCAGTATCTGCTCTCTTTCAGGCAAAATATCACTGGTTCTTATCACTCGTCCCGTAGAATCCTGTGTGTCTGTTGAAACTCCCAACGTAAGTTCAGCCCTGTATTCCTTACCTTTATCAGTAAAATATTCAATAGCTTTTGTTGCATTTCCTATACAAAGGGGTAAAACTCCGGCAGTTCCCGGGTCCAATGTGCCGGTATGGCCTATCTTTTTTATCTGAAGCAGTTTTCTTAAATAGGCAACCACATCAAAAGATGTCATTCCCGGAGGCTTTAATACATTTATAATCCCATTCATACTATAATGCATTCCTTATTTCTTCTATAATGTTCTTTTTTGCAGTTTCAATATCAGTTATTACCGTACAGCCCGCAGCCCTTTGATGACCTCCGCCGTTAAATTTTTTTGCAATAAGGGACACATCCACATATCTGTTTGACCTTAGATTTATCTTTATTTCACCGTTTTCCTTCTGCTTTATCACTACTCCCACTTCCACACCGCATATATTTCTTGCGTAATTTACTATTCCTTCTGTATCCTCATCCTTCGCACCAGCAGCTTTTATCATTTCTCCGTCAATGATTATCAAAGCAACGGTACCTTCTTCAAAAAGCTCGATTTTGTTTACAGCTGCTCCGATAAGCTTTAACTTTTCTATAGAAACTATTTCAAAAAGCTGCCTTGATACCTCAGCTACATCTATGCCTTTACTGACTAAATCCGCTGCTACCATATGGGTTGATTGTTTGGTATTGCTGTATCTGAATCCGCCGGTATCTGCCGCGATGGCTGTATAAATATATAAAGCTATATCTCTGTCTATCTCAACACCCATTAAAATCAAGAATTCATGAATAATTTCACCTACAGATGAAGCTGATGCATTAACAAAATTATATTGGGCAAATAAAGTATTAGTTTTATGATGGTCGATATTTACCGTGACAGGAGCACTATTAAATAATGCAACTCTTTTTCCAAGGCGTTCTATATCTCCTGTATCCAAAGCTATAACAAGATCATACTCTTCGACTTTTCCGTCCCATATCCTGGCTTCATCGATTCTGGGCAAAAACGAGTATACCTGCGGTGCATTTTCCTCTAAATAAATTTGAACTAGCTTGTCCATTTTTCTCAATGCAGCAGCAAGCGCAAGGCTAGAACCCAAACTGTCCCCATCAACCGTGACATGAGGCAGGACAGCCACTTTTTTTGATTTTTTTATAACCTCAATAATATTATTTATTTGCATAATGCTCCCTTTCATTAATATTATCAAAATATAGCCAGTCACTAAATCTAATTTTTATTTTCTTTCTTTAATGTTTCATTTATTAATTTATTCATATACATGCCACGCTCTATTGAATTATCCAATTCAAACTGAAGTTCCGGAGTATATCTTAGCTGTATGCGTTGTCCAACTTCATGCCTTATGAATCCCGATGCACTTTTTAGAGCACTTATTGCGTTTTTCTTTTCTTCTTCGTTGCCGTAAACACTGACATAAACTTTAGCATATCTGAGATCCCGGGTCACATTTACTTCTGTAACACTCACAAACTCGGGCATTCTTGGATCTTTTATTTCATTTTGTATAATGCTGCTTATCTCCCTCTTCATTTCCTCAGAAATCCTGTTGGTCCTTTCTATCATAGCAATAGTCCTCCTTTAAAACAGAAGCCGTTAATAACAAGGATATGGCATAATATATATTACTATGCATAAACCTGTTTAATAACAGCTCCTTTTGCATTAATAAATTATTTCTCTACTTCCTCCATTACAAAGGATTCAATCACGTCGCCCTCTTTAATGTCATTAAAGTTCTCAATAGACAGACCGCATTCATAGCCCTGTGCAACTTCCCTTACATCATCTTTAAATCTCTTCAGTGATTCAAGCTTCCCTTCATAAATTACTACACTGTCTCTTATCACTCTTATTTCTGAATTTCTGAGTATTTTGCCGTCGGTAACATAGCATCCGCCTATGGTTCCAACACCCGAAACTTTAAATATTTGCCTAACCTCTGCATGGCCCATTACCACTTCTTTAAATGTAGGCTCAAGCATTCCTTTCATAGCAGCCTCTATATCTTCTATTGCATTGTAAATTACTCTGTAAAGCCTTATATCTACTCCTGCATCTTTTGCAGCATCCATTACGTTAGCACCGGGCCTTATGTTAAAACCAATAATAATCGCATTCGACACTGATGCAAGAGTAACGTCCGATTCAGTGATTGCACCTACTGCACCGTGAATTATACGTACTCTGACCTCATCATTGCTCAGCTTTTCGAGTGATTGCTTAATCGCTTCAACCGAACCTTGCACGTCTGCTTTTACTATAATGTTAAGCTCCTTGACTTTACCTTCCTGTATCTGACTAAACAGATCATCAAGAGAAACTTTAGGCGCATGGCTTTTAATATCAATTTCCCTTTGTTTGAGTTTTCTCTTCTCTACCAATTGCTTAGCAAGTTTTTCATCTTTTACTACATAGAATATTTCTCCTGCTTCAGGTACATCCGGTAATCCGAGTATTTCTGCAGGCATAGAAGGCCCTGCGGATTTTATTTTGGAACCTTTATCATCAGTCATAGCCCTAATTCTTCCAAATGTTGTTCCTGCAATTATCGAATCTCCTACCTGAAGCACTCCTCTTTGAACAATAACTGTAGCCGTAGGACCTTTTCCTTTGTCCAGACGTGCTTCTATTATTGTACCTTTAGCCTGTTTGTTCGGATTTGCCTTAAGCTCCTGCATATCTGCAACAAGTAGTATCATTTCCAGCAGTTGATCTATGTTTTTCCTTTCTTTAGCAGAGATATTTACGCATATAGTATCCCCGCCCCATTCTTCCGGAACAAGTCCGTGTTCTGTAAGTTCCTGTTTTACTCTGTCAGGATTTGCACCCGGTTTGTCAATTTTATTAATAGCTACTATTATAGATACATTTGCTGCTTTTGCATGATTTATAGCTTCAACCGTTTGAGGCATTATTCCGTCATCAGCTGCAACAACAATTACCGCTATATCAGTTACTTGCGCACCCCTTGCTCTCATTGCTGTAAACGCTTCATGTCCGGGTGTGTCAAGGAAAGTTATAGTCCTGTCATTAACTTTTACCATATAAGCACCTATATGCTGCGTTATACCGCCTGCTTCAGATTCTATAACATTAGTTTTTCTTATTGCATCGAGCAGTGAAGTCTTACCATGGTCAACATGACCCATTACCGTAACTACAGGAGGCCTTGGTACCAAATCCTCTTCTTTATCTTCGCTTTCATCAAAAAGTATATCTTCTTCATGTACTTCAACTGCTTTTTCAGCTGTTATTCCAAATTCATCAGCAACCAATGCTGCCGTATCGAAATCGATCTCCTGATTTAATGTAACCATCATTCCCAGAGACATTAATTTTTTGATAACCTCAGCAGCCGTTTTTTTCATCGCCTCCGCCAAATCTTTAACGGTTATTATCTCAGGTATTTTTATAGATGTAAGCACTGCTTTAGGTGGTATATGCTTTTCCTGCACTTTATCTTCCTGTGCTTTATTCTTTTTCTGTTTTACCGGCTTTTTAAACTTCCTTTCTTCATAAAGGTCATCTAATATAAAATCATCAGACAGCATATCAGCAACCCCTTGTTTGCCTGCAATCAGAACTTTTTGGGGTTTGAACTTCTTATGCTTATTGGCTATCTGAGATTTAGGAAGCTCTTTTTTAGTATCATAATTCAGGTTTTTATTATGATACTCTTTTTTGATATCTAGGCGTACGCCTTTTTCTTCTTTTTGGGGTACATTGTAATCCGTCTTCGGTATATCCAGCGTTTTTAAACCACTTCTTGCAGCATTGTCTGCAGCGTTCTGCCTAGGATGGTCTCCATGACCATGCTTTGTACTGCTTTCCTTGATCTGCTTATTACTTAAGCTTTCCTGCGTCCTTTCGCTTTTGCCTTCATGTTCTGAGGCTTTTAAATGCCTGTTGTCTTTGCTATCTGCTGCCTCTTTGCTTATTTCTGCCTTTTTCTTTTTACCACTTTTTTCATGATCCTTGCTCAAATCATCTTTCTGTGCACTTATTGATTTTGATGCGCTTGCAACAGCAGTTCCTGTACTCTTTTCCTTCATTTTTACTGATTCCTTTTCAACAGTCTTTCCTTGTTTATCTGATTTATTCTTGTTTTCTTCTTTTCCCACATTATTTTTAATTACAGTAGCATCATCTTTTTTAGCAACTGTTTTTTTATCTTCTTTCTGGCTGACTTCTTCTTTTGCAATTGGTCTTTCCGGTTCAGCCTGCGTACTAACCGTTTCTTTTATTTTAGCCTTTGCAGATTTTTCCAATGCGGCCTTTCTCAAATCATTACCTGTGTCCCTTATAAATCCGGGTCTTAATCCTGTACTGCTGTCAGCTTTTCTGACAATTCCTCCTTTGGATGATTTTACATCACTTCCGGTATCAATACTTCTGCCTTTAGTCATTTGTTTTTGTTCATCATCTTCAGAATCTATTATTATTTCAGTTTTTCGTATTATCCTGGGGCCGCTTTTTATCTCTTTCCTGCTTTCACGGCTGGGCTGAGCAGAGGTAATGGTCTTCTTATCATCAGCACCTGGCTTATTGCCGTCATCATGCCTTATTATTCCAATATGTTTGTAGAATGCTTCCAGTTGATCATCTTCAATTAAACTCATGTGATTTTTAACTTTGATGTTAATTTCCTCGAGTTTTTCAATTACCCTTTTACTTGTTGTATTTAACTCTTTCGCAAGTTCATATATTCTTACTTTCGCCAATCTATGCACCCCCGCTTTCTTTCATGTAGTTATCGATCATTTCCGTAATCTTGTTCGCAAAATTCTTATCAGTTACTGCCAATACTGACCGTATCTGTTTTCCTGTATATCTACCGAGCATATCTTTCTCTCCAAAAATCCTTAACTTTATATCATTATATTTACACATATTGATGAATTTTTTCTTTGTGTTTTCGGACGCGTCCTCTGCCAGTATTACCAGGCAAACTCTGGATGATTTTATTGCCCTTTCGCAGGTCTCATCACCTGAAATAAGTTTTCCTGCCTTTACCGCCAGTCCAATAAACATATATATATTATTGGGCATTATCTCCCTCCAATTGCATTCTTAATTGATTATAAACATCCTCACTAATTGGTGAATCAAATGCTTTTTCCAGTCTTTTTGCCTTTATTGCTTTTTCGAGACATTCCGAATCCCTGCAAATGTATGCACCTCTTCCGGGCTTTTTCCCTGTAAAGTCTACACTTATCTCATTTTCTTTGTTTTTTACTACTCTGATTAGCTCCTTTTTTGGTTTCATCTCCTGACAACCAAGGCATAAACGCAATGGTATCTTTCTTTTCTTCATTTTTTTACAACTCCCTCCAATTAAAGGATTATTACTTAAGAATGCAAGAAAGATTCATCATCCTCTTCATTCTGCAATATCCCCGGAGCAGTTATTATTCCGCATCGGCTTCATCTGAATCATCGTCATCTATATACTCAGTTGTGATTTCAGATATGCTTTCATTATTATCATCCGCATTATAATTGAGCAATTCTTGTTCTATTGTAGCTCTCAGCTGTGATTCACTCTTTATATCTATTTTCCAGCCTGTAAGCTTTGCTGCAAGTCTTGCATTTTGTCCTTCCTTACCTATAGCAAGAGATAACTGGTAATCAGGTACTATTACTTTTACTGATTTTTCTTCCTCATTTATATCAACCCTGATTGCCTTTGCAGGACTTAGACTACTTGAAATTAACTCTTCAGGATTGCTGCTCCACTTTATTATATCAATTTTTTCTCCCCTGAGTTCATCCACTATAGCCTGAACCCTTGTCCCTTTTTGCCCTACACAGGCTCCTACGGGATCAACATTAGGATCTTTTGAAAACACAGCTATTTTTGTTCTTGAGCCTGGCTCACGTGCAATGCCTTTTATTTCAACAATCCCTTCATGAATTTCAGGTACTTCAAGTTCAAACAGCCTTTTTACCAATCCCGGGTGTGTTCTCGAAAGCATTATTTGAGGCCCTTTTGTGCTCTTTTTTACTTCAACGATATAAGTCTTTATTCTTTCATTAAACCTATATTCCTCACCGGGTGTCTGTTCCTGAGCAGTTAATATAGCTTCTGTTTTGCCAAGATCGATTATTACATTGTTTCTTTCAGCCCTAAGTATTATACCTGTTACTATATCTCCCTCTTTATTGGAAAATTCATCATATATAATGCTTCTTTCTGCTTCCCTTATTCTTTGCATTATTACCTGTTTTGCCGTTTGTGCTGCTATTCTTCCGAATTTTTTTGGTGTAATCTCTACCTTGCAATTGTCTCCCAACTGGTATTTAGGGTCAATTCCCCTTGCAGTATCAAGTGAGATTTCAGTAAGATCATTTTCAGGTATTTCTACAACTTTCTTTAAAGCATAAACACGTACTTCTCCGTCTTCTCTGTCCATTTCAATCTGGACATTCTGTGATGTTCCGAAATTCTTTTTATATGCGGATACTAAAGCTGCCTCTATTGCTTCTATTAATACTTCCTTGTCAAGCCCCTTTTCTTTCTCTATCTGTTCTAAAGCAAGCATAAGCTCTGTGCTCATTTATAATAACCTCCTGATATAACTTATTAAATCTGCACGATTTATTATATTTGAAGATTTTATCTCTCTGTTATCATATTAAATATATATATAAAGCCTGCATATTAAAACTTAACAGCTCTCTTTACTATTGCAACTTTATCTTTTTCAAAAGCCAGTTCTCCTTTTTGGGTATTTATAACTATATTTCCGTCTATAAGCCCAACCAGTTCACCTTCAAAGAACTTTTCCCCGTTATAGGGTTCATATAGCTTAACTTCTACATCCTGCCCCTTATATCTTACAAAATCACTTTCCTTCTTGAGAGGCCTATCCAGACCTGGTGAAGAAACTTCCAAAAAATAAGATTGCTTTATCGGGTCTGCTTCATCAAGCATGTCACTAATTCTTTCGCTGACAACCTGACAATCATCGATCATTATTCCGCCCGGTTTATCTATGTAAATACGCAAATACCAATTGTTGCCTTCTTTCACAAACTCTACATCGACCAGTTCGAAACCATATTCATCCACAACTTTGGAAGCCATATCAGCTACCAGTTCTTCAACCTTTTTTCTGGACATATATATTCCTCCGCAATATTTTGATATTAATTTAGCTATCGAAAATATTAAATATCCAAAGCTTTAAATATTTGATTAATTATGTTACCTGTTTTGCACTATAAACATTTATATATGGCAGTCTCAGTAAAAACAAATAATATGAAAGAGTGGGGTTGACCCACTCTTTCATGTCAAAATACTATTAGCATTAGTCTAGAAGTATTATATCACTATTATATGTAATTATCAACATTTTATTAATTATTATAGATATTTCTTAATTATATACCATATCAAACATACTTAACTGGTCACTCTCAGGCAAACCGTCCAGGCATCCGCTCTGCTTTAAAACCTCTATTACAGCCTTACTTACACCTGATTTGATTCTCAAATCATCTACTGATGAAAATGTACAGGATTTGCGTGCTTCAGCGATACTTCTGGCAGCAGCCGTTCCAAGCCCCTGCAGAGAATTTAAAGGAGGACGTATACCATCAGAAGTAATAAGAAATTTTTCAGCATCAGATAGATAAATATCTATTGGTGCAAATTTAATACCTCTTGCATACATTTCCAATACGATTTCCAATATTGTTTTCACATTGCTTTCCTTGGCTGAAGCGTCATTTCCTTTTTGCTCTATTTCTTTTATTTTAGCTTTAACCAATTCAGGCCCTTTACACATTATGGCTGCATCGAAGTCATCAGCTCTTACTGTGTAATATGCAGCATAGTATGCCTCAGGATGATAAACTTTATACCATGCAATTCTGAGGGCTGAAAGGACATAAGCAGCAGCGTGTGCTTTAGGGAACATGTATTGTATTTTTTTACATGAATCGATATACCACTCAGGAACATCGTATTGCCTCATTATATCTTCATATTCCTGTGTCAGCCCTTTTCCCTTTCTTACATCCTCCATTATTTTAAATGCCGTTTTCGGAGGAAGACCTTTATACATAAGAGTTACCATAATGCTGTCCCTGGTACCTATTACTTCAGAAATAGTACATATTCCTTCCCTAACCAAATCCTGTGCGTTACCAAGCCATACACCTGTACCATGGGACAATCCGCTTATCTGTATCAGGTCGGTAAAGGTCTTTGGCTTCGTTTCAAGTATCATCTGACGTACAAAGCCGGTACCGAGTTCCGGAAGTCCCAGAACTCCCAGCGGGCATCCTATATCCTCGGGTTCTACACCCAGGGGTTCAGTTCCAAGGAGCAGCTGCATAACCTTTTCATCAGGTACCGGTATATCTTTTACCTTTACACCTGTCAGTGTTTCAAGCATGCGTATCATAGTCGGGTCATCATGTCCGAGTATGTCAAGTTTGAGTATCGTATCATGCAATGAATGGAAATCAAAGTGCGTTGTAATAACATCTGCCTCTGTATTATCAGCCGGCCTTTGGACCGGTGTAAAGTCATAAACGTCATAATTCTGAGGTACGACTATAATTCCTCCGGGATGTTGTCCTGTAGTACGCTTAACTCCTGTGCATCCTTTAACAAGCCTGTTTATTTCCGCATTTGTAACGGTTATGCCTTTTTCATCAAGATATTTTTTTACAAAACCATATGCAGTTTTTTCCGCAAGGGTACCAATAGTCCCTGCACGGAACGTATGGCCTTTACCAAACAGTTCTTCTGTGTATTTATGGGCTATTGGCTGATATTCACCGGAAAAATTTAAATCTATATCAGGAGATTTATCCCCTTCAAAGCCAAGGAAGGTTTCAAAAGGTATGTCATGCCCGTCCCTGTTCATAAATGTCCCACAATTATCGCACTTTTTAGGAGGCAAATCGAAACCTGATCCTACAGAACCATCGGTTATAAATTCTGACTTTTTGCAATTGGGACATACGTAATGAGGAGGAAGGGGATTTACCTCCGTTATTCCGCTCATTGTAGCTACAAAGGAAGAACCAACTGAACCCCTTGAACCTACAATATAACCATCGCTTAATGATTTGGCCACAAGCTTCTGTGCTATTATGTACATTACCGCAAAACCGTTTTTTATAATAGAGTTTAATTCCTTTTCCAACCTTTTTGCTATCAATTCCGGCAGGGGATCACCATATATTTCTCTTGCCCTCTGCATGGTAATACGTTCCAGTTCCTCTTCGGCGCCATCAATAGAAGGAGGATAAGTACCAGGAGGAATCGGAACTATGCCATCATCAATCATATCTGCTATAGCATTGGTATTTGTGACCACCACTTCATATGCTTTTTCACTTCCCAGGTATGAAAATTCATCCAGCATTTCATCTGTGGTGCGGAAATATAAAGGTGCCTGTTTATCTGCATCTGTATATCCCTGCCCTGCCATAAGTATTCGCCTGTATATTTCATCTTTGGGATCCATAAAATGTACATCACATGTGGCAACAACAGGTTTATTTAGCATTTCTCCCAGTTTCACTATTCTCATATTCAGTTTTTTAAGCTCGTCCGCATCCTTGACTTTGCCTGAGTCCACCAGGAACTGATTATTCCCAAGGGGTTGTATTTCCAGGTAATCATAAAATTCAGCGATTTTCTTAATATCAAAATCACTTCTGTTATCAAGCAACGCTCTGTACAGCTCTCCTGATTCACATGCAGTTCCCAATATAAGTCCGTCGCGATGATGTATTAGCATGCTCTTTAAAATTCTGGGTTTTTTATGAAAATATTTAAGATGTGAGTATGATACCAATTTGTACAGATTCTTTAAACCATTTTTGTTTTTTACAAGAATCACGGCATGATAACTTGTACCCTTCGCCGCTTCAACATCATTGTTTCCAAACAGTTTATCTATGTCATCAACTGTGAAGGCCTCTTTTTCTTTTAACAACTCAAAACATTTCAGCAATATTTCACCGGTGGCCTTTGAGTCATCCACAGCTCTGTGATGATTTTCAAGGCTAACTTTAAAATGCTTGGCCACAATGTTAAGCTTATGGCTTTTAAGCTGGGGCAATAGCATCCTCGTAAGCTGCAGCGTGTCCAGTACGGTATTTTCAGATTCCTTATTCATTCGTCCCAAACAACTTCGCAAAAAGCCCATATCAAAGTTGGCGTTATGGGCAACCAATACCGCATCGCCGGCAAACGCCATGAAATCTCTGATTACCTTTTCTTCAGTGGGAGCATCCTTTACATCTTCATTGCTGATACCTGTAAGCTCTGTAATATTGGCCGGTATGTCTCTCTGAGGATTAATATAAGAACTGAAGCTATCAATTATATTCCCGTTTTTAATTTTAACAGCACCAATCTCAATAATTCTGTCATTACTGCTGGAAAGCCCTGTTGTCTCTATATCAAAAACTACAAATTCATCATCCAGCTTTTGTCCCTTTGGCTGATACACTACAGGAGGCTTGTCATCTACCAGATAACACTCCATACCGTATATCACTTTTATATTGTTTTTCTTTGCAGCACTTGCAGCTTCAGGATAAGCCTGCACAACCCCATGATCTGTTATGGCTATTGCCTTATGCCCCCATTGCGCTGCCCTTTTTATTAGGTCTTCTGCCGATGTAACTCCATCCATTGAGCTCATCTGCGTATGTAAATGAAGCTCTACTCTTTTTACTTCTGCTGTATCTGTTTTTACCTCTTTTTTTTCTTTTATTATATCGGAAGCCATTACAGTAATTTCCTTGGAGAACTTGTCATAAACAACCTCTCCCCGTACTCTTACATACATTCCTTCTGTAATATTGCCCTTTATGTAATCAATATCATTTTTATTGACAAAAAATTTCACTGTAAGAGAGCTTGTATAATCCGTTATATCAAATGTATATAAATATCTTTCACCGCGTATCTCCCTGTATTCAACTCTGAATATGTCACCCTTAACAGCCACTTTTCCGGAGTCCATTGTAACGTCCGACATATTCATTATGCTGTCGGCAAAGTCTTTGCCTATAATTATGTCTTCTTTATTCGCAGGTTTTGCATTACCTTTGCTCCTTTCAGAGTTCAGCTGGGTTTTTGAAGCTTTCTTAGCCTTTCCTGCGTTTTTATCGTTGTTTTGATTCTTTACTTCAGACTGTTTTTCTATAATCTCCGCAGTCTTTATTTCTTCATTTGCCTTAAAATTAAAGTAATCTTCCCTGTCGGATTCGCTTATTGTAGGGTTGTGAAATTTCACCTTTACTCTATATCCAAAACCGTCGTTTATAATTCTCTCAATAAGACTTTCAGAATTTTTTGACGTAAGTATTGCCGCACCTTTATTTTTCAGATTAATATCCAATATGTTATCTTTCAATTTCCACGTACAGCCATCAAGAATACCTTTACCTCCCGGTGTGTTTAAATAAACAAACTGCATTATACTGTCCCAGTATTTCGACAGAATATCCTTAATGGGCATATCAATATCATATTTCATTTTTATACGTGCCGACTTGGTACCAAAAAGCTCCACAAAAGCATTCTGCATTTTAATAAGGTATTCAGCCGGTATAAGCTCTTTTGACTCAAGAGACAGTTCAAGCTTCTTTGTCTTTCTGTATAAATTAAGCCCCAGAATTTTTGTATCTTTAAAAAAATCAGCCAGATCCTTTTGTAAAAATTTATCTGGCAGTATATCCAATATGCTTTTATCTTCCAGTACAGAATTTTGCATCTTTATCCCCTCTGTCAAACAATAAGGTTATTTTGTATTTCATTTAACAATTCTTCGACAGCCTTTTCTTCCGGAATCTTTCTGATTATTTTACCTTTTTTAAACAGCAGGACTTCCCCGTTGCCTCCTGCGATACCGATATCCGCCTCACGTGCTTCTCCCGGTCCGTTTACAGCGCAACCCATAACTGCTACCTTAATATTTTTATTTACTCCCTGCAGTTTTTGTTCAAGTTTTGTTGCTATACTTACCAGATCTATCCGGCACCTACCGCAGGTAGGGCACGATATGAATTTAATGCCCCTGTCGTCAAGCTCAAGAGCTTTCAAAATTTCTCTCCCTGCTTTAACTTCCTCAACCGGGTCTCCCGTCAGCGAAACCCTTAGAGTATCCCCAATTCCTTCTGCTAAAAGGCTTCCTATGCCTATGGCCGATTTAATCGTCCCGCTGAAATAAGTTCCGGCCTCTGTTACTCCTACATGCAGCGGATATGAAGATTTCTGCGCCAACAGCCTGTAGGCAGCTATTGTTATAGGTACACTGGAAGCTTTAATGGAAAAAACTATTTTATCATAGCCATATTCCTCCAGCATTGCAGCATTGTTCAAGGCACTTTCTACCATAGCTTCAGCTGTAACCCTTCCATACCTGGCAAGTATGTCTTTTTCAACAGAACCTGAATTTACACCTATTCTTATAGGAATATCCATATCCTTTGCCATTCTGACAACTTGCTCAATTCTATCTCTTCCGCCTATATTGCCTGGATTTATCCTTATTTTATCCGCTCCTGATTTCATGCTTTCAAGAGCCAGCCTGTAATCAAAATGTATATCTGCAACTACAGGTATAGATACTGACTTTTTGATTTTTTTTAAGGCCTCCGCAGCTTCCATGTCCGGTATTGCAAGCCTTATTATGTCGCAACCTGCTTCTTCCAGCCTTTTAATCTGCTCAACCGTAGAGTATACATCCCTTGTATCTGTATTTGTCATTGACTGAACGGTAACAGGCGCATCACCGCCTGTATATATGTTCCCTATCCTGATTTTTTTTGTACGCTTTCTGTTTATATAATTAATACCATCCATTGATCTGTTCATCCACCTTTAATAATTGTACCTACCCTTTGCCAAAAATTCTTAAGGTATCGTTAAAGGTTACAAATATCATTAAAGCAACAAGCAGTACAAAGCCTACCATTGTAATAAACGCCTCTTTTTCAGGCGGTATTGCTTTTTTCCTTATACCTTCGATTGCATATATAAGAATTTTGCTGCCGTCAAGAGCCGGGAATGGTATGAGCTGCATAACGCCCACATTAATACTGATAAATGCCATTATATTTAATAAATCAATTATTTTGTCCATAAGAGTCGGACCCTGTTGCACAGAACTTCCGATATAATCAACAATACCTACAGGCCCGCTAAGCTGATTAACTGAAACTTTTCCTGTTACCAGCCATATTATCGAATAATATACTAATCTTGCTGTTGAGTAAGCAGATATGCATGAATTTTTGACAGCTCCAAAAAAGCTGCCTTTTGCACTTTCAAAGCCTATTCCCATTGCGTAATACTCAGGATACCTTTCCTTAGTCGGTGTTATATTTAATTCCAACTCCTGACCGTTTCTTAAAACAGTTACCTTAACAGGCTTCTCTTTGTTTTCATTCAAATAATCATTGATATCCTGTCTGCTTTCTATTGAAGTATCATTAATTTTTACTATTCTGTCACCCTGTATTAATCCGGCTTTTTCTGCAGGTGTATCTTTTCCCACTTCATCAATTACATTAGATTCAGAACCTTTATCAGCTTTAGGGGTAAAACCGAGTATATATCTATATCTTTGAGGTTTTACCGTTTTTTCAATGATCTTGCCGTTGCGTTTAATTTTCACATCCACTGTTTCAGAAGTTTCCATACTTGCAAACACTTCAAATTCCATAGGGTGATATATCTTTTTCCCCTGGTATTCTACTATTTTATCACCCTTACGTATTCCTGCGCTGTATCCGGGCATATTTTCGTTTATTTGCGCAATCTTTGTCGTATTGTAACCGGTGTATGAAGTGATAATTACAAGTATTATTATAGCAGATAAAATATTGGCTATCGCTCCTGCAGCCACTACTGCCATTCTAATCGGTACCGGCTTTTTATTAAATGCCCTTTCATCATCGGACTCCTGTTCTTCCCCCTCCATTTTTACAAAACCTCCCAGGGGTATAAGCCTGAGGGAGTATTGAGTCTCACCCCGTTTAGCGCTGAGCAATTTCGGGCCCATAAATAGTGAAAATTCCAGAACCTTTATTCCTGAAAGCTTTGCTACTATGAAATGTCCGAATTCATGAATTATTATAATTATGCTCAAAGCTAATATAGCAAGTATTATTCTCATATATTCCTCCATTCACGGTCATTAGTCCCATTAGCATTAACATTTTATAAAATTGACTTAACCGTATTTCTTGCCCATAAATCAATTTCCAGTATCTTTTCAATATCAGGATTTGAATGGGCATCATGCATATCCATAATCCTTTTTATGATTCGTGGTATATCTGAAAATCCTATTTTTCTGTTTAAAAACAAAGCTACTGCCTCTTCATTTGCAGCATTCATCGCCGCCGGCATGCTTCCTCCGCATTTTACCGCCCTGAACGCAAGGCCAAGGCATGGGAATTTTTCATAGTCAGGTTCTTCAAATGTCAGCCTGCCTATTTTTAATAAATCAAGCTTGGGAAAATTATTCTCCACCCTTTCCGGATATGTCAGTGAAAATTGTATAGGCAGCCTCATATCCGGTGAACCAAGCTGCGCAATTACAGAACCGTCTATAAATTCTACCATCGAATGTACTATACTTTGAGGGTGAACCAGCACCTCTATCTTCTCCGGTTCCATATCAAAGAGCCATTTGGCTTCTATCATTTCCAATCCTTTATTCATAAGGGTAGCTGAATCAATGGTTATTTTGCAGCCCATATCCCAGTTAGGATGCTTTAGAGCCTCTTCTACCGTAACCTGTTCAAGCTCCTTTTTATTCTTTTTTCTAAAAGGGCCTCCCGATGCTGTCAGTAATATTTTTGCCACCGCAGTCTTATTATTTCCCATCAAACTTTGAAAAATCGCAGAATGCTCACTGTCAACAGGCAGAATATTCACACCGTTTTTCTTCGCTTCCCGCATTATAATAGCTCCAGCTGTGACCAGAGTTTCTTTGTTAGCCAGAGCAATATTTTTCTTAGCTTTTATGGCTTCAATAGTCGGCATGAGACCAGCTATTCCCACCATAGAAGTCACTACGGTGTCCGCTTCATCCATCGTCGCTATTTTTATTATTCCTTCAAGTCCCGAATAGACCTGTACATCCTTATCCTTAACTTTTTCTTTTAATACTTTTGCAAGTTCTTTATCATTAACCGCTACAGCTGACGGTTTAAACTCAATTATTTGTTTCTCAAGCAAGTCAATATTTTTATCAACAGCCAGACCAACGACTTCTATGTTAAGATTCCTCGCTACATCAAGTGTCTGAGTACCGATTGAACCGGTAGAACCTAATATTGATATTTTTTTCGCCATATGCTATCCACCTTAAACGCCTATTATGTGATTTATATAGAAATATACTGTCGGAGCAATAAAAATAATACTGTCAAATCTGTCCAGTGCACCGCCATGCCCGGGCATCAATTTGCCGAAATCTTTTATTCCTGCAAAGCGTTTTACAGATGAAGCAGCAAGGTCTCCAAGCTGTGATATTACGCCGCAAATAATACCTAAGATAACAAAATGTACTTTATTTACACCTTCCATATAGCTATAATTTTGCATGATCAACCCATAGGCTGTTATAACCAGCACCGCCCCAACTATACCTCCGATAGAACCTTCCACTGTCTTTTTAGGGCTGATGGGCAAAAATTTGTGTTTGCCAAAGAACCTCCCGCTGAAATATGCGAAAGTATCGGGTATCCATGCTCCTATAAATACTAACAATAAATAGATAAATCCATCCTCCATATTTCGTGTTAAAGGCAGGAAAGCAAGCAGGAACGGTATGTACAATGCACCGAATATAGTAAGGGCTATATCGATAATGTTATATTTGTTATTTGTGATAACAACAATAAAAAACAGTATTGCCAATGAAATAAAGACTATATCCGGTATATAATCTTTCATAAATGAAATATCAACAACTTTTCCATTTTTCAATTCCATATTATTAATACCGATTATCGGAATCATAAAACATGAAATATAACCGAAAAGCTTTATAGGTTTGTATCCTGCAAACGACAATGCTTTGTAATACTCATTTATTGCAATTAATGATATGGCAAATACGGCCAAAGTAAATACAAATTTGTGTGCCAGCAACACGCAAATCAGGATGATTAAACCGACAACAGCGCTTAATATTCTGGTTTTCAATTATTAAACTCCTCCGTATCTTCTATTTCTGTTTTGATAACTTTCTATTGCTTCATCTATGTGCTTTTCTCTAAAGTCAGGCCATAATACGTCAGTAAACCACATCTCCGTATATGCAAGCTGCCACAATAGAAAATTGCTTATTCTGAGTTCCCCGCTTGTTCTTATTAGCAAGTCAGGGTCAGGTATTCCCTCAGTGTAAAGGTATTTCTCAAATGTATCTTTATCAATGCTCTCCACACTGATCTTACCGTCTCTGACGTCTTTTGCGACAGACTGTGCTGCATGCAGAATTTCATCTCTTCCACCATAATTAAAAGCTATTATGAAATTTAAACCGGTATTTTTTTCAGTTGACTTTATCACTCTTTTTATTTCATTTCTAATCGAAGGTGATAATCTGTCCATGCTTCCGATAATTCTTATGCGGACATTTTTGTCCTTTAATTCTTTATCCGCCTTTTTTAAATATTCTTCAAGCAGCGACATTAAAGTATCAACTTCGCTTTTAGGTCTGTTCCAGTTTTCAGTCGAAAACGCATATACCGTTAAATATTTTATTCCTAAGCTGCTGCAATAATTCACTATTCTTCTTATATTATTTGACCCTTCCCTATGTCCCATAGTTCTGGGCATACCTCTTTTTGCGGCCCATCTGCCGTTTCCGTCCATTATTATAGCTATATGTTCCGGCATTTTTTTATATTTTATGTGTTTCTTTTTTGCCCTGAATAACTTTTCTACAAAGAACATCAAAACCTCCGGAAAGTGGATAATTTTACTTGATAATTATAACATAATATTATTTAAAAAAAAACTCTATAAAAACAGCCCCTCTCTTATTTAGAGGGGCCTGCATATCAACAGTGATACCGTTCCGTCTGTTTTTAGCTGTGTTCTTACAATTCTGAAATTGTCATCATATTCGGTTACATTCTCTTTTGGAGGTGCTGTAATATGTATTTCCAATTTGCTAAACCCTTTTTCAGCAAGAACAGCCTTTGCCTGACCAAGGGTAAATGCAGATAAATCCGGTAATTCCATATTATACCTCTAGTATTTCTTTTTCTTTGTTATCTACTGTTTTATCAATTTCCTGAATATACTTATCTGTAAGATTTTGTATATCCTTTTCTGCATCTTTCAGATCGTCTTCGGTAATAAGTGAGTTTTTCTTTTGATTCTTAAAATGCTCAATTGCATCTCTTCTTATTGATCTAATCGCAACTTTTGCTTCTTCTCCGTATTTTTTTACAATCTTCGTGAGTTCTTTTCTTCTTTCCTCAGTTAGAGGCGGGAATATGAGCCTTATAACTTTTCCGTCGTTATTCGGATTAATTCCTAAATCCGATTTCTGTATGGCTTTTTCAATTTCTTTGAGTATTGACATATCCCAAGGTTGTATAACTATTATTCTTCCCTCCGAAACAGATACATTTCCAAGCTGCGTAACAGGTGTGGGTACTCCATAATAATCTACCAATACTTTGTCAAGAATAGCAGGATTTGCTCTTCCCGCCCTGATACCGACGAATTCATCCTTTAAAACACTTAATGTCTTCTTCATTTTGTCCTCGAAAGGTTTTAAATCTTCATTAATCATACTAACCCTCCCCTATATTAAAATTATATATTATTTTACGATTGTACCTAAGTTTTCGCCTTGAACTACTCTTATTATATTTCTTGGGTCATCCAAATTAAATACAATAATCGGTATTTTGTTATCCATACATAATGAAGCAGCTGTTGAATCCATAACTCCTAATCCCTTATTCAATACGTCTATGTAGGTAAGCTCGTCATATTTTTTTGCATTGGTATTAGTAAACGGATCGCAATCATACACTCCATCAACTTTAGTGGCCTTGAGAATAACCTCAGCATCAATTTCAGCAGCTCTGAGTGCAGCTGTCGTGTCAGTTGAAAAATACGGATTACCTGTTCCACATGCAAAAATAACAATACGTTTCTTTTCAAGATGTCTTATAGCTACACGCCTTATATAGGGCTCAGCTATCTGTCTCATCTCTATAGCTGTCTGTACCCTTGTGGGTACACCTCTGGATTCAATTGCATCCTGAAGCGCAAGTGAGTTTATTACTGTCGCCAACATTCCCATATGGTCCGCTGTCGTACGGTCCATACCTTTTCCGCTCCTGCCTCTCCAGAAGTTTCCGCCGCCTACTACAATTGAAACTTCAAGCCCTGCATGAAAAACTTCACATATACTGTCGCATATCTTCCCCAAGGTTTCCGTATCAATTCCGAATTTTTTTTCACCGGCAAGAGCTTCACCGCTAATTTTTAGCAGTACTCTTTTATATTTCAGAGTACCCATATTAACTCACCCTTTCGTATAATTTCTACATGTTTATTTAAATATCCTTCTTTTGTATTCATAATTATATAACTTTATTCTCCCTTAAAAAAAGGAACATATATTTTATATGTTCCTTTATTATCATTTAATCTGCTTCATTACTTCTTCTGCAAAATTTTCTTCTTTCTTTTCCAACCCTTCTCCTTTTTCAAACCTAACAAATCTTCTAATGTTAATATTTTCTCCGATTTTTGCTATTTTCTCGGTAAGAAGCTCTTGTATGGTCTTACTGTCATCCCTTATCCAAGGTTGTTCAAGCAGACATTTATCTTTATAAAATTTTTCAATTCTGCCTTCTACTATCTTATCAACTATTTTTTCAGGTTTACCTTCGTTCAATGCCTGAGTTCTAAGTATTTCTTTTTCCTTTTCAATTACTTCTGCAGGAACATCTTCTCTTCTTATGTACTCAGGATTGCCTGCAACTATCTGCATTAAAATTTCTTTTACAAAAGATCTGAATTCTTCATTTTTAGCGGCGAAGTCAGTTTCGATGTTTACCTCAACAAGAGCGCCTATTTTTCCTCCACCGTGTATATAAGCATCAACAATACCTTCAGAAGCTAACCTGCCAGCCTTTTTTGCTGCAGTAGCAAGTCCTTTTTCTCTCAATAGCTCTATAGCTTTTTCCATATCTCCGTTTGCTTCGGTAAGACACTTTTTGCAGTCCATCATACCTGCGCCGGTTCTGTCACGAAGCTGTTTGACCATTTCAGCAGTAATCATATCCAACCTCCAACATTAATATTCATTTATATTTGCTTCTTATTATTTGCTATGGCTTGCCTGATTATTCTACATGCCTGTCATTATCAGGTTTTCTGAAATCATACACCTTGATATTTATTGGATGTACGATTTTTAATAGAATCTGTTTCAACATCAATTCAGCATGTTTAGCCGTTTCCGATCTGCAAGGCACAGCAATAAAGCATTCCATCGTTAACCTTTACTTTATAATAAACAGTTATAATTTCCGGCATCCGGTGCCTATGTCAAACCCGGATGCCGGATTCCAGCATATATTAAACCTCAGCAGTTTCTTCTACTGTTTCTGTAACTTCCGGTTTTACTTCTTCCTCTTCTTTTGCTACTTCTGTCGGCTCATCAGAAGCTACAAGCTGTTCTCCCTGTCTTGCTTCAATTATTGCATCGGCAATTTTTGATGAAATAAATTTAACAGCTCTTATAGCGTCATCATTACCAGGTATTACATAATCTACTTCATCGGGATCACAGTTAGTATCTACAATAGCTACAACAGGTATACCAAGTTTTCTTGCTTCAAGTACTGCAATTCTTTCCTTTCTAGGGTCAACCACAAACAATGCACCTGGAAGCCTCTTCATATTTTTTATGCCACCAAGATATTTTTCAAGCTTTTCCATTTCAGCTCTGAGCTTTATAACTTCTTTCTTTGGCAGCACATCAAATACGCCTGTTTCTTCCATTTCTTTGAGTCTGTTAAGCTCATTAATTCTCTTTTCAATAGTCTTGAAGTTTGTGAGCATTCCACCAAGCCATCTTGCATTTACATAAAACTGTCCGCATCTTTCTGCTTCTTCTTTTATTGAATCCTGAGCCTGTTTCTTAGTTCCTACAAACAAAACATCCTGTCCGTTCATAGCAACTTCTCTGATGAAATTATAAGCTTCATCAATTTTCTTTACGGTTTTCTGGAGATCAATAATATATACACCATTTCTCTCCATGAAAATGTACTCTGCCATTTTTGGATTCCATCTTCTTGTCTGATGTCCAAAATGTGCACCAACTTCAAGTAACTGCTTCATTGTTACAACTGACATAAATTTATCCTCCTAAAATTGTTTTTATACCTCCGCAGTTTTCATTCCCATGAAATACCTTACGGCTCATTAAAATTACCGTCAGGCAACGTTTCATGAGTCCGGCTGCGTGCGTATTTACCGTTCAGTAGTATAACATAGTATTTGTTTTTTATCAATAATTTACTTAAAATTTTGAAATTTTGTTTTTAAATTATCATTAACTCTTCACCTTAATTATTTATATATAAATCATTATATATTATTTTCAATTATTCATTTTAAACTAATCCGTCATATGGTTGTTTTGTAAAGGTAACTTTATAAATATGCTTTTTTTGATTAAAGATAATTTTTTTTTAAAAAACACTTGCAAAGATAAAGCAATCGTGCTATATTGTTATACGTGCTCGACAGACACGTAAACATAACATTAAAAGATTGTAATAATATTTATACACCATTAGCTCAGTTGGTAGAGCACCTGACTCTTAATCAGGGTGTCCAGGGTTCGAGTCCCTGATGGTGTACCAGTTAGGAACCGCCAAACATCATGTGTTTGGCGGTTTTCTTTATTTAATTTATTTGCATTAATTTTGTATTAATAAAGTTAAACGACTAAAATTATCAGAAATTATTGTGAAATATTGTGAAAAATATTAGGATTTATATTGTTTAAGTGTCCCTTGACATTAGTTACCCTTTTGAAAATGCTATTAACCATATATATACTTGTCAGATAATTGATTAATAATCTATTCGTTTCTTTTTTTATACTTGAAACAAATATGCTTATACAGTTATGTTGGTGAAAGAACTTGGCAATTTTCAGAATCTGTTGATTCACTTTTCATTCTACTTCTAAAATTCCATTTATCTGCTTTATTACTTCCTTTACCGTTTTTTCCAATTTATCATTATGCCCGACAGCTTGGGTAAGATCGTCTCGAATCCTTTCCAGTGCAGCTTCCAGACAATTTATACGGCATCCCAGTTTACCGACTTCTATATCCTGTTCAAAGTTGCTGCCTATTAAGTCACGCTCTGTTATATCTCCGTCAAGCAGTTTCACAAGGTCGCCAATTGCTTCTTTTTCGTCAGAATAATCCTTTAAGTTTTTGACTATCCTAAAGCATTTTGAGCCAACTCTATATATCCCATAACTTTTGCTAGAGTTTATATTCTCTATATTATTTTCACTCAAATAAATCGCCCCCTTATTTCAATCATTATTTTACTTACAGAATTATCCCCAGAAGTACTCTAAAATCACATGGATTTTTATAAAATTAAATATTTATACACAATTTTATCCACATTATACACTATTTTCTATTGAATTAATATAAAACCTTGTAAAAATTTAAGAGAAAATGTTTTTATAGTTAAAAGCATGCTGTAAAAAATTAATACTGATAACAAAAGGGTTAATACACTGACATATTTTATATGCCAATGCATAACCCCTTAATATTTTACAATAAATACAAATAAGTTTTACTGAATATCTAGTCTTCTCTCTGATTTCTGCAGATGTAATACTGCCGCATTTTTCTTTCAAACGTTCCTTAGATATAGTACTGATTTGATGCGCCATAACAATGGAATCCTTGGGAATTCCGGTTACTTAAGCATCAAGTAATACCTCAATAGGATAGACTTTTCTTCCCGGCTTTACAGATGTTAATGATACAATGGTCACTACAGGTAAAGCTTTATTAACTTCCTCTGCTGAAATTACCAGAACCGGACGGACTTCTGCCTGTTCAGAACCTTTTACAGGATCCATATCTGCCCAGAATACTCCCATACTTTACTATTCAGATATCCCCTTAGCTGCCTTCCTATTTGAGACTTCAAATGCTTTCATACTATCTTCAATTTCTTTAATAAATAGTGGATCATTTGATGCAGAAAGCATTTCTTTTTCTAATTTTGCTTTTTCAAGCTTTCTGGTATATTCATCCAAAGCTTCTCTTACCCTGCATTAACTGATGGTATATATTTATCCTGAGCAAATTTTATAATCTTTCTATTAGATCCGAAGGAAGTGAAAAGGTAACACTTTTTAATGATGTGGACATTCTAACGCCTCTAAAACAAACATTTTTATAACATATCCGCTAGGCCGGCTTTTTTTCTCTATAGAAATCTGCAGCCAGTATATGATTGCGATTAAATATGCGAATCTTCCTTCTTAAATAGCAGTATGCTTTTACCCTGTTTCCATCAATTGAAATAACTTTTATATTTCTTTTTGTAATATTGCCTTTATCATCCTCATACATTATTGTAACAATTCGTTTCTCCTCGAGTGATGTACGTAAAACCGTATCAATCATACATCTCACCTCTATAAAATATTATACCACACATTTGTTATAATATCAAACAAATGTTCGCTTTTTGTGTGCTATTTATTACTAATAAAACATATAACTTTTACATACCTTTACATCCTAAATCCGGAATATGATAAATAAAATGACTGAATATATGATATAGCCAAAACAAAATACGATATTTTAATTATTTCCTGTGCTGCTGTTAATAATATATTTTTCCAGATACATATATGTTATAATATAAATGCTTTTACCGGTTTCAAACCGGTACTATATAAAATAGTAAAGGAGTTTTAAAATGATAGTAACCCCGAAATACAGAGGTTTTATATGTACTACTTCACATCCTGAAGGATGTGCCGTTAACGTTAATCATCAGATAAACTACATTAAAAGCAAGGGGAAATTTAACGGCCCCAAAAAAGTACTTGTTATAGGAGCCTCAACAGGTTATGGCCTGGCGTCAAGAATTGCTGCCGCTTTTGGCTCCGGTGCTGCAACTATAGGTGTAGCATTTGAAAAGCCGGCTACTGGTAGCAGAACTGCCTCTGCAGGGTGGTATAATACTGCAGCATTTGAAAAAGCAGCGCTTAAGGAAGGCCTTTATGCAAAAACAATTAACGGTGATGCTTTTTCCAATGAAATAAAACAACAGGTTATCGATTTAATAAAAAAAGACCTTGAGAAAGTAGATCTTGTAGTATACAGCCTTGCATCTCCAAGAAGGACCCATCCTGTAACCGGAGAGACATTCAATTCCGTAATAAAGCCCATCGGTGAAACTTATACAAATAAAACAGTGGATTTTCATACAGGTGTTGTATCAGAGGCTTCCTTTGAGCCTGCTACTGAGGAAGAAATTCAAAATACTGTCAAAGTAATGGGCGGAGAAGACTGGGAAATGTGGATTCATGCTCTTGATGAAGCAGGAGTCCTCGAAAAAAATACAATAACCATAGCTTATTCATATATAGGTCCGGAAATAACCCATCCTATATATAAAAACGGTACAATAGGCAAAGCAAAGGAAGATTTGGAACAAACATCAAAAAGACTAAATGTTTTTCTTTCAAAGAACGGTGGTAAGGCATATATATCTGTAAACAAAGCATTGGTTACACAGTCCAGTTCAGCAATACCGGTTGTTCCTCTATATATGTCACTGCTCTTTAAAGTTATGAAAGAAAAAAATGTACATGAAGGTTGTATAGAACAAATGTACAGGCTTTTTGCAGACCGTCTGTACGGAAATAAACCTTTGTATGACTCAGAGGGCAGAATCCGTATTGACGAACTTGAAATGTCAGACGATGTTCAGTCTAAAGTAAATGAGCTATGGAAAAAGGTTGACACTGATAATATAAACGAGCTATCAGACCTTGAAGGCTTTAGGAATGAATTTTTCAATCTTTTTGGCTTCGCTTTTGATGAAATAGATTATGACAAAGATGTTGACATCGATGTTAAAATCCCAAGCATAGAATAATTAAAAATTATTTGCACGTTAAATCAAGAGGGTTCTTCTGTTATTAAAAAACAACAGAAGAGCCCTCATTTTATTCCCCATCCTTATTTTACATCATATCCCTGATCTTCGATAGTATCCCGTATAATATCGATGCTTATAAGCTCGGGATCAAATTCCACTATTACCTTTTTTTCTTTTAAGTCCACAGTTACATTGCTTACACCGTTAAGAGCCCCTACTGATTTTTTTATTGCATTTTCACAATGACTGCATGACATATCTTCCACACTTAAAGTTCTAATATCCATAGACATGATTATTAACCTCCTAATTGTCATATTCAATATAAATTATAATCCCCTATTAATTTATGCATTCTCCTTTTTATATTTCTTTAATCGTGAATATCCGTTCAGAATCAGTAACTCTTATATTATCTATCATGATTGCATAAACATTAATACCTTTTTTCATAAAAATCAATACCCATATTCGTCAATTCTTAATCAAATTTTTTAATTAACCATCAAAATAAGCAGTTGTAATATTATTAAAGCAGTATAAATTGAATGTCAACTATAAATGCATAAGTAGCATTATTAACAGAAATACAGCTGTATCTTTCAATTAATCAATACTGATAACTTTTAGAAGTAAAATTAACATTAGTTGGAACTTTTGTATTATTTGTGCGTCTAATAATAAAAATATGTGTAAATTATCCTATGGAAGGTGATGTTGTGAAAAATAAGTTAAATGCATTAAGAATATTTCTTATTTTCGCAATTATATTTACTGTTATAGGAATTGCACATGCAAATAATATATTTTTAATGAAATCCACCCTATTACCCGGTAATAAAGATCTAAAGAATGAAAAGACTTTAAGCAACAAAAATGCCTTTACTAAAATAAAAAATAATACTAAAAGCTTATCTGCCAGAGAAAAAACTTTGGGGCAAAAGAATGAAAGTTCAGTACCAGATAGTAAATCTCAGCCCTCTGCTTTTATAGAAGCAAGCAAGCCGCAAAAAAAATAGAGTCATATGATGATTTAGATAAGATTAAGGAGAAGGTGCCTTTTGCTATTGAAGAACCAGGTTTTATTCCTGATGGATTAACGAAGACCAATACAAATCTTACAATTGAAAGCAATATTCTTGGTAAGATATATGCATTAATAACATACTATAGAGGCACAGGTTACAGAAGCATGACAATTATGCAGGTTAACGATACAGGAAAACCCGAAGAACTTCTAGATAAATGTGAAAAAATTAACTTGAATAATTGGGATGCTTGGATTTATGATCCCTGCAATGATGAAAACGGAAATATACAATTAATGTTCTGGTAGAATGGAAAATATTATAATATTTCTGGTGAAGGCAATGAAAAGAAAACTTAATAAAAGTTGCCGAATCCTTAACCTGAATTTAAATAATATTTGTAATTGAAATAAACCTATATACTTACTTATACTTAATTTTCTGTAAAATTCAATATTCGCTTAATTTTACAGTTATATATTAAGAATAATTTTTTAATAGTGTTGGAATGATGTATATAGGTTTATATCATGTCTGTCAAGGATTTTATCTATAATTGGTTAAACAGTAAAATATGTACAGACTTGATTAAACCTATATAATATTCAGGGGAGGTAGTATAATGGATATTAATGCAAATGCGCCATGTTTAAAAGTAAAGTGCGGAGTAGAAAATTGCGTATATAACGAGCAGCAAATGTGTTATGCAAGTTCACTGGAAGTTAACTCAATGCACGGCAATAAAGCACATATGAGTGATGACACATGCTGCACAACTTTTAAAAACAGATAACGCAACTTGCTTTGGTAGCAAAGAATTATACACAGTAAAAGAACCAATCTTTTGATTGGTTCTTATTTATATCTTTATTGACTGTATTGAGAATCTTTATTGACAGTATTGGGACTCCTGATCCTGACTATATTTTCGCCTGCCCTCAGGCATCATAAGCGCATCATCAAATGTTCCGGTTAGCTGCTGGAATGTGTGTTTCTCCTGTTTATTTACCGTTTCAAGTACAAATGTTTTTATAGTGGCAGCTGTACTTTGTACAGTTGCTATTGCTTTTTTCATTTGAATAGCTACTTTCATCCATGTCGCCCCCTTCAAGGGAATGGTATTAATATTGGTAACAAAAACAGCCGAAACAATTAGCTGCATCCTATCCTTTTGGCCTGAACAATAATGAAGCTATAAATCCGAATATTATGGCAGAAGATATGCCAGCGCTTGTTATTTCAAATATACCGGTCAATACCCCAATAATTCCTGTTCGTTCCGCTTCCTGAAGGGCACCTTTAACAAGCTGATTGCCAAAACTGCTGATAGGCACGGAAGCACCGGCTCCGGCAAATTTAACAAGGCGATCATAAAGACCAAGTCCGGATAATATTGCACCGCTCACCACCAATGTGCACATTGTATGGGCAGGAGTTAGTTTCACAACATCCATAAGAAGCTGCCCAATCACACATATTAGTCCTCCTATAATAAAAGCCCATATAAATTTATCCAATATTTCTGCCCTCCCATCCTTAAGGTTTTAACACGGCTAATTCCTGTATTCAATACATCACATAAAAATATCAAAATCTCCTTCTTCAGTGGTTCTTATTCATTTTACGAAACCAATTACGTTACATAACATCGGTATACCCTTTATTAATAATATGCTACATTTCAATTGACACAGCATGTGCGATACATGGTATACTTTCTTTTTGCTGATAGGACATAGGAGAAAGCAATGCACCGGTTGCAACTACCAGTATTTTTTTCAGTTCACCTCTGCGCATCCTATTTAGCAAATGTCCATATGTAGTTGCAGCAGCACATGCGCATCCGCTTCCTCCTGCAAAAACCTGTTGTTCTTCTTTAAATATCAATATTCCACAATCCGTTAATTTATCTTTAGGTATACCTATGCCGCGTTTTTTCAGTAAGTCCGCTGCGATTCTATGTCCCACCTTACCTAAATCTCCGGTAGCAATCAAATCATATTGTGTTGCATCTATGCTCAAATCCTTAAAATGAGCCATTATAGTATCCACCGCAGCCGGAGCCATAGCAGCACCCATATTGAACGGATCAGAAATTCCCATATCCACCACACGCCCTATAGTAGCTGCAGTTACCCTTGGACCTTCTCCTTCATTAGACACTAATACAGCACCTGCTCCTGTCACAGTCCATTGTGCATAGGGAGGTTTTTGAGCACCATATTCAGTCGGGTATCTGTACTGTTTTTCTGATGCTGCATTGTGGCTGGATGTAGCAGCAAGTGCATTCCTGGCAAATCTGGCATCTACCATAAGCGCCGCAAGAGCCAGACCTTCCATACTGCTGGAACAGGCTCCGTAAATACCCAGATAGGGTATTCCCAGCGTACGGGCCGTAAAGCTGCTTGAAATAATCTGATTTATCAGATCACCGCTCATGAAAAACTGAACATCTTCCTTTTTCAGACCTGCCTTTTTAATGGCAGTCTCACACGCCTGTTCAAGCATTTTCTTTTCTGCTTTTTCAAAACTGTCCTGCCCCAGCCATATGTCGTCATACAAAATATCAAAGTCATCCGCAATTGCACTCTGTGCTTCAAAAGGTCCTCCAACAGCCGCAGAGCCGATTATTGCAGGTTTTGAATCAAACACCCATGTCTGATGTCCTTTTAGCATTTATATCCCACCTAACCATTCAATAATCAGTCTTACCAGTGCAACCACAAATGCAGAGAAGACGCCGTACACGATTACCGGTCCAGCAATTTTGAACATATTGCCTCCTACACCAAGCACATAACCTTCACTTCTATGTTCAATTGCAGCTGAAGCGATAGTATTGGCAAAACCGGTAACAGGTACAGCTGTCCCTGCTCCCGCAAATTGTGCTATGTGGTCGTAAAATCCCAGAGACGTAAATAAGACAGATAAAAATATTAAAACAGCTGATGTGGGACTCCCGACCGTTTTTTCATCAAAGTTGAAATATGTCATAAAAAACCAGTTTAGTCCTTGTCCTATTGCACAAATTAACCCTCCTGTCAGAAAAGCTTTTATGCAATTTGCAAATACAGGAGCTTTGGGTACTCTTGCTTTTGCAAAATCCTGATACTGTTGTTGTTCAGGCGTTAGTTTCTTTTTCTTTTTATCAGACATATAAATCTCCTCTTATTAAGTAAATATAGCTTAAGTTTTTCATAAACTTTATCATAATCAGCATTTTTTCATATATCTTTTTAGCTTCTGCATTTTACGTTTACTAAGCGAATGTCATAAAGCTGGCCTGCACTTTATCCAGATTTGTATATACCATTTCCTTTACTCTCGGTTTGGACAGTTCTATGGAATCATCAAATAAATCCAGGTACAGGTCTTCTTAATAATTAACCTGTTTTAAAATACATTATCCAATGATACACCCTGTTTTCCCTGTAAGTGGTTCGAGCAGAATGTACCTTAAAGTTCCCTGAACGCTTCTCAGACCCTCCAATGTCTGATTTTCCTATGAAGCATCAGTCATCATAACACCTCCATTTACATCTGTATAATATTTTGTCAACAACTTTATATTTCATACTTAAAACACATATTAAATAAAAGGTTTAAAATGCGATAAATAGTACATTTTGAATATAATTCCTCATATATTGCCTGAATATTTGAAATAATAACATAAGATTCATGCATGTTTATATGGGAGGTTATTATTATGCCCATTATTTTAGTTGTAATAATAAGATCCGCTATTGCATTCTTTTCCCTCCTGTTTTTAATGCGTCTGATAGGCAAACAACAAATTTCACAGTTAACATTTTTCGATTACATTGTGGGCATTACCATAGGTTCCATTGCCTCAACCCTTTCAGTACAGGTAAATGAAAATACTCTGGCTACTCTTACAGGAATGGTAATATGGACATTGCTGGCCATATTGATTGCATTATTAGGAGTAAAAAGTATCAATGTAAGGAGAGCAGTTGACGGTGAAGCTACTGTTGTTATTGCAAATGGTAAAATACTTGAAGATAACCTGAAAAAAATCATGATACCTATAGATGAATTAATCTCAGAGCTTAGAACTAAAAATGTTTTTAACATAGCAGATGTGGAATTTGCATTATTTGAGCCAAACGGCAAGCTGAGCGTTCAATTGAAATCGCAAAAGCAGCCTCTTACTCCGGCTGACCTTAATATACCAGTACAATATAGCGGACTGCCCGTAAACCTCATTATCAACGGTAAAATACTTCCTGAAAAGCTTGATTCCCTTAAACTTACTAAAGCATGGCTCTATCATCAGTTGAAAAAAGAGAATATTACTGATATTGCTCTCGTATCATTGGCACAACTTGATGCAAAAGGAAATCTATATGTGGATTTGCAAGGAGATAGGCCTAGTCATATTATTTCAACTACAAATTAATTTATGTTAAGCATTTATAAAAATTTAATCCTATAAGATAAATTATCAAAATAACAAATACGAAAAGGAGGCTTAATTATGATAAAGAAACTGTTTGGTATGATTTTAATTGCAGTTACCATATCATTCATGAGTTCATGCGCTTTAATAAAAAGGCCTTTAGATGACCGCACAGGTTTTTCTGAACAACTGAAGCAATTGGAAGACAACATCAGAAACGAAAGATGGGAGGATGCGAAAAAAGATATAGAAGCCTCAAGAAAGACATGGAAAAAGCTAAAAATTATTATGCAGATAGATATAGATCATGATTATGTTAATAATATTGAAATGAACTTTGTTAAACTTGACGGGTATATAGACACGAAAGATAAATCAAATTCACTGGTTTCTGTTCTTCTGGTTAAGGATACCTGGGAAAACATAGGCAAACTTTAAATTTAATATAGAAAATAATGAAATAAAAAAAGACAGCCTTTTAGCAGTCTTTTCTATTTCTTCATTTCCAATATTGCTATAGAACGATTAAGAATTCTTCATTACTACATTTTCAATTACGTTTGAAACATCTTCACAGGCATCGCAGCATCTTTCAAGATAATGGTACACCTGGTCCCATCCGATTACTTCCATACTATCCTTGCAATTAACATACAGGTCTCTGGTAGCTTCCACAAAGAGTCTGTCTCCCTCTTCCTCCAAATAATTGATTTCTACCAGCATTTCGTGTAATTTCTGAGATTTTCGGAAGTTGTAAAACTCGCTAAGGGCTATTTTCATCGCATTGCAGCACTTAACGACAACCTCGGTCATCTTTAATGCATAATCACGAACTGATGTTATATTAAACATATACATTCGCAATAAAACGTCTTCAATTGTATCGGTTACATTATCAATGGAATCTGCCATTGCCATTATGTCTTCTCTTTCAATAGGGGTAATAAATTCTTTTGCAAGCTTTCTTATCATTATATGCCTTGCTTCATCTCCCGCATGTTCTATTTCATGCATTTCCTTCATTTTTTCCTGTAATTCGTCTTCCTTAAAATTGTTCAAAATCTTATTCAGCAATTCTGCAGCTCTGCAAGAGTATTCAGCTAATTCTACAAATGTGTTAAAATAATTTACATCATTTTTTCTAGCCATAACACAAATACAACCCCTTCTTATTCATAATATTATTATTGCAAAATTGACAAGTTATAATCATTAAAATATTTTCATAAATAACAACGCCATCAGAAAGCCTATAAGGCCACATCCCGGAAATGTCAGCACCCATGCGAGTAGCATTTCTTTTACTACTCCCCAGTTTACGGATGATATTCGTTTTGCCGCACCTACTCCCATTATCGCAGTTGTCTTTGTATGAGTCGTGCTTACAGGTAACCCGAAAACTGATGCTGCAAACAAACATATAGCCGCTGCCGTATCGGCAGAAAAGCCCTGATAAGTTTCCAGCTTAACCATATCCATACCTACAGCTTTGATGATACGGTAACCTCCAATAGAAGTACCCAAAGCCATTACCAATGAACAGAGGATGCATAGCCATATTGGTATATCAAAATTTTTCACTTGTGCCTGTCCCTGAGCAAGAAACATACCTAACATGAATACACCCATAAATTTCTGTCCATCCTGAGCCCCATGCATAAATGCCATTCCTGCTGCGCCAAAAATCTGCGCATTTTTAAAGAAACCAAATGTTTTTCTTCTGTCAAATCCCCTGAAAATCTTCTCTACAATTTTTACAACTAAAATACCCATTAAAAAGCCTATTACAAGAGAAAGCCCTAATCCGTAAAGTACCTTAACCCATTCC